>Ga0172380_10000174_pt1 | contig 139257 bp, 143 predicted proteins | sample Leawe162metaG_FD_119747 | JGI IMG/M metagenome (GOLD analysis project Ga0172380, IMG submission 119747) | Leachate microbial communities from a municipal landfill in Southern Ontario, Canada - Leachate well 162 metaG | ecosystem: Engineered > Solid waste > Landfill > Unclassified | place... | reverse complement strand
GGTATTTTTTAGCGAATAAATTGAAAATTTGTCTTGGTATCCAGCCGTGCGGCCTTTTTCTTTTTTGCCACTTTTCTTTTGGGAAAAGAAAAATGGCGTGGTGGGTTTTTCCGTTAGGAAAAACTGGCATTGCAACTTACTATCAAAGAAGATGACGTACTAAAAAAATCGGACTTTCTGGTCGGAATTCCGGTTTTTAATTGGATGTGATAAAATAGAAAGAGTAAATTTTAACGGGATTTAATAAAAAAGTATGGATATCAAAAAGATCCAGGACATGGATTTGGCGGGCAAAAAAGTGCTGCTCAGGGTGGATTTCAACGTGGCGGTGGATCAGGGCAAAGTAAAGGAATCTTTCAAGATCGCGGCAGCTAAAGAAACGTTGGATTATTTATTGAATAAAAATTGCAAAGTGGCGATGATTTCCCATTTAGGTCGGCCTGACGGAAAGATCGACCTGGATTTTTCATTGGGGCGGATCGTTTCCGACGCCCAGGAAATTTTGGCGACCCATTTGGAATTCGTGCCGGATTGCGCGGGGGAAAAGGTGCGGGACGCCCTGGAAAATATGCAAGGCGGCGCTTTGCTTTTGGAAAACGTGCGGTTCTATCCGGGCGATGAATCCAACGACGCGGGATTCGCGGAAATGTTGGCGGAAAATTTCGACGTCTTCGTCCAGGACGCATTCAGCGTCTGCCATCGCGACCAGGCTTCTGTGACAGGGGTGGCGAAAATATTGCCAAGTTGCGCCGGTTTCCGCTTATTGGAAGAAATCCATGAGATGACTATCATCAAAGATCATCCGGTCAGTCCGGCTGTGGCTATCATCGGGGGCGCCAAAATCGAGACCAAAATTCCGGTTATCAAATTTTTTGAAGAAAAATACGACCATATCCTGGTCGGCGGAAAAATCGCTAATGAAGCCTTGGATCAAAAGATCGGATTTTCCGACAAGGTGGTTTTGCCGATCGATTTCGTAGATGACCGTCTGGATATCGGGCCGAAAACCTTGGAAAAATTCAAAGAAATCATCGCGGGCGCCAAAACGATCGCTTGGAACGGACCGACTGGCAAGTTCGAAGACGAAAAATATGCCAAGAGCTCCAATGAAATCCTGGACGCGGTCATCGCGAGCGGCGCTTTTGTCCTCGTCGGCGGCGGGGAAACCTTGGAAATCCTGGAAAAAAACCACGCTATGGATGAAATCTCTTTCGTCTCGACCGGCGGCGGCGCGATGTTGGATTATGTAGCCGGCAATAGGATGCCGGGAATCGAAAGCCTTAAAGCGTAAGGATATATCGAAATCACATAGGAATAACCGGCTTAAAACAGGGGGCGACCCCTGTTTTGATTTCGTCGGGCTTGTGATATAATATTGAATAGCCTAATCAAATTAACGGAAATTTTTATGTCTAAAATAAAGAAAGTTTTTGCGCGTGAGATATTGGATTCGCGGGGCAATCCGACGGTGGAAGTGGATGTCGAGCTGGCATCGGGTGTGAAGGCGACGGCGGCTGTTCCTTCCGGTGCTTCGACGGGAACTTTCGAGGCTTTGGAGTTGCGCGATGGCGACAAAAAAAGATTCAACGGCTTGGGGGTTTTGCAAGCGGTGGAGAATGTGAATAAGAAAATCCAGAAAGCGGTAGTTGGGATGGAGGCGGAAAAGCAAATGGAAATCGACCAAAAAATGCTGGCATTGGACGGGACGGAAAATAAGACCAATTTAGGTGCTAATGCGATTTTAGGCGTGTCTTTGGCGGTTTGCCGCGCGGCCGCATCGGAACAAGGGATGCCGCTATATGCGTATATCGCTAAGACTTTCAAATTTCCGGCCAAAATGAAATTGCCGATCCCGATGTTCAACGTCATCAATGGCGGAAAGCATAGTGATTCTGGGTTGTCGATCCAGGAATATAAGATCGTGCCTAACGGCATCAAGACTTTCCGTGAGCAGTTCCGCGCCGGCAGCGAGATTTTCCATAAATTGAAAGAAATTTTGGCGTCCGAAGGCCAGAGTGTGGCGGTGGGGGATGAAGGCGGGTTCGCTCCGCGTTTGGAAAGCAATTCCAAAGCTTTGGAATTGATGAACCGGGCGATTACCGAAGCCGGTTATGCCAAGGGCAAGCAAGTTAATACCGGCATCGATGCGGCCGCCTCTTCATTTTTTGATGAAAAAGAAAGCCAATATATCTTCAAGCCGGAAAGTAACGGGGTGACGCGGGAGATGTTGATGAATATCTATAACGAATGGATCGCGAAATATAATGTCATCTCGGTGGAGGACGGTTTGAATGAAAACGATTGGGCAGGTTGGAGCGCGATGGAGAAAAAAATCGGCAAGAAGGTGATGACGATCGGGGACGACCTGCTGGTTACTAATGTAAAAAGGCTCAAAACGGCTATCCAAGAAAAAGCTTGCAACTCGGTCCTGATCAAGGTCAATCAGATCGGTTCGCTGACGGAAACGGTCGATTGTATCAAGCTGGCTAAGAAAAACAAGATGAAAATCGTCATTTCCCACCGAAGCGGAGAGACCACGGATGATTTCATTTCCGACTTGGCGGTCGGAACCGGAGCGGAATATATGAAATCCGGATCGCTTTCCCGCGGGGAGCGGATCTGTAAATATAACCGGCTTTTGAGGATCGAAGAGGAAATAACGAAATAAATTTTTTAATTCCTGGTTCCGGAATCTTTCAAAAACCAGCTATTGTTTAAAAAATAAAAAATCAATAATTGAAAATTTGGGAATCTGGCCAGTCACGCTAAAAAGAATATAAAATATGGATAATAAAAAAACACCTACGCTATTGGCGATTTTGGACGGTTGGGGCATCGCTCCGCCATCTAAGGGTAATGCGGTAACGATGGCTAAAAAACCGGTCTTGGACCGGCTATATGAAACGTATCCGTCAACCGTGCTTGGCGCGACTGGTGAAGATGTCGGTTTGGAGGACCACAAGATGAGCGGATCGGAGGCTGGGCATATGAACATCGGGGCCGGCCGGATCATCAACCAAGATTCGTTATATATTTCCAACAGCATCAAGGATAAGAGTTTTTTCATAAATCCGACTTTGGTGTGCGCGATGCACCATGCGAAAAAGCATAATAGCAGCCTGCATGTGATGGGACTTATGGGCAACTCGGATAGTCCGCACAGCGATCCGGAGCATTTCCGCGCGATTTTGGAATTGGCGAAGAGGAATAAAATTCCGCAAGTATATTGCCATCTGTTTACCGACGGCCGCGATTCTTATCCGCGGAGCGCCCGCGAACATTTGAAATATTATCAGAAAATAATGGCGGAGGCCGGCATCGGGAAGATTGCGACTTTGAGCGGGCGGTTTTATGCGATGGACCGCGCCAAAAATTGGAAGCGGTTGACCTTGGCGTATGACGCGATGGTTTTTTTGAGGGGCGAGAAAGCCGGTTCTCCTGAAGAAGCGATCGATAACGCCTATCAGAACGGGTTGACGGACGAATATCTGCTTCCGACCGTGATTTATGAAAACGGCCGTCCGGTCGTGAGGATCAGTGAAAATGACGCGATTATTTTTTACAATTTGCGGTCAGATCGGGCCAGGCAATTCACCAAACTTTTCGTGGCGATGAGCAAAGAAAGCATTATGGAAGACGATATGCCCATAACTGACAAAATAAAAAACTTATATTTCGCGGCTATGACGGATTTCGGTCCGGATTTGGAAATACACACGGCTTTTCCGGGGCATACTATTTCGGCGACTTTGCCGATGGTTTTGGGTGGCATAAAGCAGTTGTATATCGCCGAATCGGAAAAATTCGCGCATGTAACTTATTTCTTGAATGGCGGTTATGCCGACTTGGTCGACGGGGAAACGCGCGTTATGATTGAATCCCCGGTCGTCGATTCGTACGCCAAGATTCCGCAGATGTCGGCCGAACGGATAACCGACACGATTTTGCAAAGCATCCAGGATGATGAATATGATTTCATCGCGGTCAATTATGCCAACGCGGATATGGTTGGGCATACCGGGGATATGGAGGCTACGGTGGAGGCGATCGAGTTTTTGGACAAGCAGATCGGCCGGCTGGCGAAGAAAATAGCGGCTTGCGGCGGCAATATGATCATTACCGCGGACCATGGCAACGCCGATGATATGGTGGATTTCGAGAGTGACCAGCCGAACACTTTCCACACCAAAAATCCAGTGCCTTTCCTGCTGGTTGGGGAAAGATTCAAAAACAAAAAATTGCGCGACGGCGGCGTTCTGGGGAATATCGCCCCGACCATCTTGGATATTTTAGGCATAGAGAAGCCGGAATTGATGGTCAAGGAATCATTGTTGAAATAATTTTTTAACGGATAATTTTTATGGATAAGATAATTTGCATCGGTTCATCCACTAAAGATGTCATATTTCCGATGAATGACGGAGTCGTGACGGAAACTCCGGATGATTTGGAGTGCCAGCGGAAAATCACCTTTGAATTAGGGGCTAAATACCAGCTTGCCGGCGGACGGCATGAATCCATCGGGGGTTGCGCGGCCAATGTGGCTTGCGGTCTGGCCCGTTTGGGCATCGGGACTTTCTGTTGCACCCGGATGGGAAATGACCAGTCCGGGAAATGGATCAAAGAAGAATTGGAAAAAAACGGAGTTGCGGCCGATTTGTTGCAGATGGATGGGGAGTGCCGGAGCGACCTTTCGTTTATCTTGGCCCATATTCCCAGCGAGGATCGGATTATTTTTTCCGATCGCGATGCGAATGAAAAATTGGAAGTGCTTCTGGATGAAATAGGGAAAATTCCGGCGGAATGGTTTTTTGTCAGTTCGCTCAATGGGAACGAGGATGAAAGTTGGGAAGCTAAATTGGACAAGATATTGGCGCTGGTTCGGGAGGGGGGCAAAAAAATGGTTTTCAATCCGGGGCAAAAAAACATCAAAAGAAATCCGCGAAAAGTGCTTGAAGGAGTCGGTCAGGCCCAAATCTTAATCGTCAATAAAGACGAGGCGATTGAAATCGTTGAAAAATCCGGGGACTTCGATGGCGGTTCGCTCGATGACGAAAGATTCCTGGTGGAAAAATTGAATATCTTGGGTGCCCGGGTCGTAGCCCTGACCGACGGCGCGCGCGGAGCTTGGGGATTCGATGGTAATGAATTTTTGCATATCGCGGCGAGGAAAGAAAAAGTCGCCGACACTTTGGGGGCGGGTGACGCTTTTTCCAGCGGTTTTATCGCCGCCCGGATGAAAGGCAATGGTTTGGAAGAATGCTTGCGCTGGGGCATCGCCAATAGCAGCAGCGTCGTCAATTTTTATGGCGCCGTTGAGGGCCTGCTGGATGAGAAAAAAATATTAGTCTGAAAAAAATATGTCAAATTTAGAAAAATTATTCAATCCCGGATCGATCGCCGTCGTCGGCGCTTCGCAGGAGCCTGGCAAGGTCGGCAATGTCATCGCGAAAAACTTGATCGAGCTCGGATATGCCGGAAAAACTTTTTTTGTCAATCCGAAACATGACAAAATTTATGATTGCCGAAGCTATAAAAGCCTCGGGGATATCACGGAAGAAATCGATTTGGCGATCATCGTCTTGCCGGCCAAGGTCGTCGTGCCGGTTATCCGTGAATCCGCCGGGCGCGTAAAAAATTTCGTAGTCATTTCGGCCGGATTTTCCGAAACGGACGAGGATGGCCGCAAGCGGGAAAACGAACTCAAAGCCTTGGCGGTGGAAAATGGCTTGAATATCCTCGGGCCGAATTGTTTGGGATTCATAATCCCCAAATTAAACTTGAATGCTTCTTTCGCGGGCGGAATGCCGAAGGCGGGCAATGTTTCTTTCGTGTCCCAATCCGGCGCTTTAGCGGTGGCGATTATGGATATCGCCCGGAAAGAAAACATCAGATTTTCCAATATAATTTCCGTCGGCAATAAGATGTTGATCGATGAAGCGGAAATTTTGGAATATCTGGCCCAAGATCCGGATACGAAAGTCATCGGGATGTATTTGGAAGGGATAAAAAACGGTCCGGAATTCATCAGGGCGGCGAAAAAAGTTTCCAAGACCAAGCCGATAATCATCATCAAAGCCGGCAAGACTGAAAAATCGCAACAAGCGATCTCCTCCCATACTGGCGCTTTGGCGGGCAGTGACGATATCGTGGAAGCGGTTTTTAAAAAAGCGGGAATTTTACGGGCGGAAAATTTGGAAGATCTGTTCGCTTTGATCGAGTTGATTTCAAACACGCAAGCGCCGAAAACCAACCAGGTGGCGGTGATCACCAACGCGGGCGGTCCGGGCGTCCTGACTACGGACGCTTTCGGCGGAAAAGAAATCGAGCTGGGCAACCCGGATGACGGAATCAAAAACAGGCTGCGGGAATTTTTGCCGGCGGAGTCGTCCGTGGCAAATCCGATCGATCTTTTGGGTGACGCGATGGAAGATAGGTATGCCCAGGCGCTGGGCGTTTTGGATTCGATGGAGGATATAGGTTCATTGGTGTGCGTCCTGACTCCGCAAGACCAGACTCCGGTCGGCAAAATCGCGGACAAGATAATCGCTTTCAGGGACGAAACCGACAAATTGGTGGCGACTATATTTATCGGCGGAGAAAGGGTGGAAAAGAGCGTCGCCAAATTAAGGGAAAACGGCATCCCGAATTTTTCTTTTCCGGATTTGGCCGTGAGGGCGATTGACGAATATTATGCTTGGAACAGGCGCAGGAACGCGGATCAGTCTGTGGCGGAAAGCGCGGAACCGGTCGCTATTGATTCCAGCCGGCAGAAAAAAGTCGTATCGATAATCGGAAAGGCCCGCAAAGAAGGCCGCGGAGCGCTTTCATTTCCGGAAGCGCGGGAAATTATGGCGCTGTACGGCATAAAAACTCCGGATGTGACGGGTGTCGTTTCCGGGGAAACATTGCCGGTAAACGTCAAATTTCCAGTCGCAATGAAAGTCGATAGCGATAAGGTCCTGCACAAGACCGATAAGCAAGGCGTGATTTTAGATATAAAAAACCAGGCGGAGCTGGAAAAAGCTTATGCGCGGATGGGGCATAATTTTCCAGGCGAGAAATTCATCATCCAGCCGATGCTCGCGATAAAAACCGAACTTATCGCCGGAATAAAAATCGACGGCATATTCGGACCGATCATCGTCTATGGCCTGGGTGGAATTTATACGGAAGTTTTCAAAATGGTCGATTTCCTGATTTCCCCGAACAGCGTCCAGGAGGTGGCGGATTCGCTCGCGCAAGGCAAAATCAAATTTTTATTTGAAAAAACACGCGGCCAAAATCCGTACGATATCAAGGGCATCGCGGAAATCTTATTCGGCTTGTCATTGCTGGCCAGGGAAGCGGCGGAAATAAAAGAATTGGATATTAATCCGCTTCTGGTCTATAATGATGGCAAAGAGGCCGTGGCTGTGGACGTGAAAATAATAATTTAAGATTCATCCGGTTAACTAAGCGCCAGGAATGAGTCGCGGTGTTTAACGGAATATAAACAAATATGAAAAAAACATTGAAAATCCTGTTGGTGGATGACGAAGATGCGACACGGGGAATGTACGCTGAAATTTTCCGCAAAGAGGGCTTTACGGTTTCAGAGGCTAAAAATGGCGTGGATGGCTTGGATAGCGCGACTAAGGATACTCCGGACATCATTTTTACCGGAATCGTTATGCCGGTGATGGATGGTTTCACTATGATGGAAGCTTTAAAGAAAAACGTGGTGACAAGCAATATTCCGGTCGTGATTTCTTCCCATTTGGGGCGCGAAGAGGATCAACAGCGGGCGCGCGATTTGGGCGCCAAAGCTTTCTTTATCAAGGGATTCTATACGCCGTATGAAATCGTAGAAAAGATCCGGGCGATATTCGAACTTCCGGAATATAAGATAAAATTCGCGGCCAATGAATTGGATGCCGCCAAAATGGCCCGCGATTTGCGTATCAATATGGATTTCAAATGCCAGAAGTGCGAAGGAGATCTGGTTTTGGCTATGAAATTGGTGGATGCTAAGAACCAGGAATTTTCGGCTAAGCTCGTGTGTGCCGGATGCGGAAATGGGCGCAGCTAAAATTTTGGCATTTCCGGAGCGCTCCGCTTCGGCTGAGGGCGCAAATCATAAAAAATAAAAAAATACTTCGCGGAACTCAATCCGCTCGTGGCGGGTCGGGCTTTGTTGTTTTGGAATAAAGATGCGGAAAAAATGGGATGTTAAAAAAGAATCAGGCGAACCGATAGTCGGGTTGGAAGATGGGGGATTCCATCCGGTCGTTTTGCGGCTTCTGGCCAATAGGGGAATCACGGAACCGGACGGAATAGGTAAATTTTTCAATTTCAGTTATGCTGCGGACGTGCATGATCCCTTCCTATTTTCCGATATGGAAAAGGCGATGGCTAGGATGGCGCAGGCCAAAGAAAGAAAAGAAAAGCTCGCGATTTTCGGCGATTATGACGCCGACGGCGTGACGGCGACGGCGCTTATGTTCGAAACATTGACAAGCCTCGGATTTGCCGATGTCATCCCATATATTCCAGGCCGGCAGACTGAGGGCTATGGGATGAATGAAACCGCTATCGAGTATCTGGCCAAAGAGGGTGTAAGCCTGATTATCACGGTCGATTGCGGCGTGACCAACGTGGCGCAGACCGACAAGGCCAGGAGTTTGGGTGTCGATGTGATCATAACCGACCATCATTATGTGCCGAAGGAATTGCCGCAAGCCGTAGCGATCATCAATCCGCATATGGAAAATTGCGGCTATCCTTTCGCGGATCTGGCCGGAGTCGGAGTAGCTTTCAAATTCGCCGAAGCTTTGTACCGGAAATTCGACGCGGGCAGGATCGACCAATTGAAATGGTTGTTGGATCTGGTGGCGATCGGAACGGTGGCGGATTGCGTGCCGCTGATCGGTGAAAACCGGGTGCTGGCGAAATATGGATTGGTAGTCTTATCCAAAACCCGGCGGGCCGGTCTTTTGGAGATGTTCAAAGTCGGCCGGATCGCTGTCGATGAGAATAATATCCCTGACACGCAGAAAATCGGTTTCCAAATCGCACCCAGGATAAACGCTGCCGGCCGGATGGACCATGCCAGTATGGCCTATGATTTGCTGATCGAGAAAGACGCGGCCAAAGCCCGCGATATGGCTTTGGAAATCGAAGACAAGAACAAGGGCCGGCAAAAAATCACTACGGAAATCGTGCGCGAAGTGCGGGCTTTGGCGGAAAATTCTTTTAAAGACCGGAAGCTTATTTTCGCCACTAATGAGCATTGGCAGGTCGGCATTTTGGGCTTGATCGCCGGCCGGGTCGCGGAGGAATTCAACAAACCGACGGCGGTCTTCCAGAAACGGGAAACCGAATTCGTCGGTTCGTTCCGCAGTATCGACCAAGTCAATATCGTCAATGTTTTGGAGCAATGTTCGGATTTGCTTATCCGTTTCGGCGGACATTCGCAAGCGGCCGGCGCGCAAGTCGAACATAAGAATATGGAAAAATTCTATGAAAAAATGTCAGCGATCATAGAGAAAGAATTGGAAGGCAAAGACATCACTCCATCCATCGTGATCGATTTGGAAGTCGGACCGCAAGACATCGATTGGGAATTGGTTGAGGCGATCGATAAACTGCAACCGTTCGGGGAAGGAAATGAAGAGCCGGTTTTTTTGATGAGAGATTTGACGATCGCGGATATGAAAATCGTCGGCAACGGCACCAAACATTTGAAATTGTCCTTGCGGGCCCAGGATGGTCCGAAAATATTCGAAGCGATCGGTTTCAGATTGGGGGAAAATGAATTTGGATTGGAAGTCGGCGAAGCGGTCGATATCGTTTTCAATCTGCAGGAAGACGAATGGAACGGCAATAAAAAAATGCAATTCAACCTGATCGATATCAGGAGGAAATAAAAAATATTTTTGGAAATTATAAAAGGGGTCTTGCTTGCTGGCAAGGCCCCTTTCGATTTTGGGTAGAGGTTTATATTTATTCAATATTCAATTGGATGAAAGTTTTTGGCGAATCTTGCGGCTTCGATAAAATTGAATTTAGCCGCCGTACAGATACTGAAAGAGAAGTTTCTTCTATCTCCGCGTGATCGTAATTTCTGTTGATAGGGAAGGGTGTCGCGCCATTCGGATATCCCGCCCCCAAATATCAACGACCCAGTAGTTGCTGGAATTACCGTGCCGGTCGAATATTTGCAGGCGGCATCGGTGATTATTTTTCCAGAGAACCCTCCTTTGGTTTTTTCCCCGAGAGGGGATTTTTCGTATGGCGATATGCCCATCCCTACAGCGACATCGAAGGAAATGGTGTTTATCACGTGGGTGGTGTCGGCGCCGGCTTGCTCCGCTTGGCTGTAAAATTCTCCCGGGTAAACGATGCTGCCTTTGATGATGAAATGCAGCCAAGGAAACTTTTGTTTCAACGCCCTGAGTGCCGCCAAAATGTTGCCTTGGTTTGTCAGGATGGGTTCCTTGTGGTTAGGGCAAGAAGGATTCAACTCAATGGCCCAGAAGTATTTTCCCAGAATCTTCTTGTAGATACATATAGCCTGTTCGGCTTCCCTGAGTCCAGTTATGTAGCCTCGGGAGAAATCGATGAAGTAGCTCGGTATCACCTTGAATCCGAGCATACAGGCGATCCGGATCATGATGGCGCAAATCACTACGCCCGGGTTGGTCAGGCCGTATGCGTTCAGCAGGCTTTCTTTGTTTTTTATCACATGCACGAACCGCCAGGTCCATGGATTCCACCAAATGAAATTGCCGCAATGCCGGTGGCGGGTAGCTGATTTGGCGAAAATGGAAATGTTGTTCCGCCAAATCGTGAATAGGAAATACCAAAAGGTTGGAAAGAAAAAATATGGGAACATCCCAAAACCGCCATGGCCCAGGATAGTCGAAATGACTATATGAGAGAGGCTACCCCTCTTTGTTTTTATCATCACGTGCTCCTTTTTAGTTATGTCGCGATTGCGACGGGAAAAAGTAATTCCAACCCGTTCCAGGGGTTGGTTACGATTCCATGGTTGTAGATCAGATCATCCGGCTTTTGGACGAGCCGGTAGCGGTTGAATTTTTTGGAAACCTTGATTCCTAAAAACTTGCTGGCGTTCCAGGAAAGCAACTCGACGACCCGCTGGTTGGAAATTTTATGTTTTTTGGCCAGGGTGCAGATGACCGGCACCATTTCTTGATTGGACGGTAATCCGCCAGGTTTGTTTTGGATTTTTTCCTGGGTGGTATGGCAATGTGAATCGATAATCGTTTCGGGCAAGCATATCGTGTTGTTTGACATAATCCCTCCTTGGGGCTCGTGGGTTTATTCCGCTAAAACGGAGTATTTTATTGTTAAGGTTGCACTAGTTGTAGCAAATTCCGATAGCTATTGTCAATTGAAAAAGCCTTTGCCATCCTTCATATATTGATGTAAAATAAAGCTATGGCAGATGAAAAAATCGTGATGTATACCGACGGCGGCTCAAGGGGGAATCCCGGTCCGGCCGGCATCGGGGTCTATATTGAAACGTTAGGGAAGAAATATGCCGAATGCATCGGCGAAAAAACCAATAACGAAGCGGAATATGGCGCTTTGATTTTCGGTTTGAAAAAATTGAAACAATTGCTGGGGAAAAAAGCCAAGCAATCGGCCATAGATTGCCGCCTGGACAGTGAATTGGTCGTGAAGCAATTGAATCACGAATACAAATTGAGCGACGGACGCATCCAGGTATTTTTTATTGAAATTTGGAATTTGATGTTGGATTTCAAGACAGTTGAGTTTTCACATATAAGAAGGGAAAAAAATAAAGTGGCGGATGCCTTGGTCAATGAAGCGCTGGACGCCGAGTGTAATAAATTATTCTAAAATAATTGTCATTCCTGTGAAAACTGGAATCTAATTGGAAGATTAAAATATCGCGGCTAGATTCCCAACCAAGTCGGGAATGACAAATAAAAAATGATGAAGAAAAAAATAATTTGGTCAGTTGTAATCGTTGCCATAATATTCGGGGGATATGAATATTTTTCCAGTAAAAAAACCGTCACGACATACACGACTGAAAGTGTGAAACGCGGCAATCTAGCGCAGACCGTTTCAGAGACTGGTACGATCAATCCGGTAGATGAGACGGATTTGTCTTTCAAAGTCAGCGGCCGGGTTATCAAATTGACGGCGGATGTGGGAGATGCGGTGAAATCCGGCCAGCTTTTGGCGCAGGTTGATTTGGGTACTCTGAACGCGCAATTAGCTGGATCCCGACAGGATTTGCGAGTGCAAAAAGAAACTCTGGCAAGTATGAAAAAAAATCCTTCCCAGTTCAATTATTCAGATAAAGAAGCGCAAAAAGCGAAGATAAGATCAGCTGAGACCAATATCGATGCCATCAATGCGCAAATCCGAGATACGAAAATGTATGCTCCGTCCGACGGAACAGTGTTGAAGCGCGGAGTTGATATGTATGAAACGACGGTAGCCAATAGTCCTAGCCCGGTCTTCACTATCGGCAATCCGGATGATCTGGTGATTGAAACCGAAGTGCCGGAATCGGATATCGTGAAAGTGAGTTTAGGTCAGCATGCCAATGTGACATTGGACGCCTTGCCGGCCGCCGATGTTTTTGAGGCCAGTGTGACGGAAATCGATCCGGCCTCAACCGTTGTCCAGGATGTGGTTAATTATCGCGTGAAATTGAAACTGTCCAATCAGGATGATCGCATCAAACCGGGAATGAGTACTAATGTCGATATTATGACGGCTGAAAAAGAAAACGTTTTGATGATCCCTGCGCGGGCGGTGCATACGGACGGGAATCAGAAATACGTAGATATCTTGACGGATGCGAAAAATAACATAACAGAGCGTCGCAACATAACGGCTGGGTTAGAAGGGGATGAAGGTATGATCGAGGTAGTTTCTGGGTTGATGGAAGGTGACGCGGTAGTGACGTTCGTTAAATAATCATTGTCTGAAAAGCAAGTATGGCAATTTTGATCCAAGCTCAAAATTTAAATAAAACCTATGAGAATGAAGGCGTTTCTACGCCGGCGGTGCGGGATGTGTCGTTTGAGATCGGGAAAGGTGAATTCGTGGCGATTATGGGGCCGAGCGGATCAGGCAAATCGACATTGATGCAGATGTTGGGTTTTTTGGATCGTCCGACTTCGGGTGATTATCTTTTCGATGGGAAAAATACGGCTGGGTTTTCCGATGACGCATTGGCGCTCATCCGCAATGAAAAAGTCGGTTTCGTATTCCAGGCTTTCAATCTTTTGCCGCGGACCTCGGTGATGGAAAATGTGGAATTGCCATTGCTTTATGATTCCAAACGGGAAAAAAAAGAAGAGAATGAAAAAAAAGTGATGGCGGCGCTTAGGGCGGTCAGTATGGAACATCGCGCGACATACCTGTCCAACCAATTGTCCGGCGGTGAAAAGCAGCGCGTAGCAGTCGCACGCGCTTTAGTCAATAATCCGGAAGTGATTTTCGCCGATGAGCCGACCGGAAACCTTGATTCCAAATCCGGTATCCAAGTAATGAAGATATTACAGAAGCTTAATGACGAAGGCCATACTATCATCTTAGTGACGCATGAAACTTTTACAGCTGAACATGCCAAGCGCATCATCGTGATGAAGGACGGGGATATCAGGCAAGACTTCCAGGTTGAGAATAGAAGAGTCGCGAGAGATGGTGAATTGCTAAAGTAAATTAATCGCATGCGTTTCGCTGATCCGATAAAAATTTCATATAAAAATATAGTGGCGGCGAAATGGCGGTCGTTTTTGACGGTCTTGGGTATCATTATCGGGATCGGATCGGTAATCGTGATTATGGCGATCGGCAGTTCGGCCCAATCTTTGATTTTGTCGCAGATTTCCGGCGTAGGTTCAAATTTGATCGGCGTTTTGCCGGGGGCTTCCAGTGAGAAGGGTCCGCCGGCGCAAGCTTTGGGAATCATAACTACGACGATGAAATATGATGACTTTTTGGCGCTTATCGACAAGAGAAACGTTCCGGAAGTTTCAGATGGCGCGGCCTATATCCAGGGGACTGATTTTGTTTCCTATGGCAGTAATGACGTTTCTTTGGGAATCACCGGTGTAACCCATAGCTATCCTGACGTAGAAGATGCCGAGGTGGATGCGGGCAGATTTTTTTTACCGGAAGAGGATACTAACTTGGCTAGGGTAGCTGTTTTGGGCTCTACGGCCAAAACCGATTTGTTTGGAACGGATAACGCCATCAATAAAAAAATAAAAATCAAGAGCCAGACTTTCACGGTAATCGGCGTAATGAAAACCAAGGGTAGCAGCAGTTTAGGTGCGGGTGGATCGGATGATTCGGTGCTTTTACCTCTAAAAACGACTCAGAAAATCGTCTTGGGTATGGATTACCTGTCTTTTATCCGGCTGAAAGTGGCTGATGTCAATGATATTGGCGTGGCTAAAGATGATATTACTAAGACGTTGCGCATACAACATAACATAAAAAATCCGGTGGATGATGATTTCTCGGTGCGCGATGTCGCTTCGGCTTTGGATACGATCAAAAACGTTACCGATATTTTGAAATATTTCCTGCTGTCCGTCGGGTCCATTTCTCTGATTGTCGGCGGCGTGGGCATCATGAATATAATGCTTATAACCGTCAACCAACGCATCCGCGAGGTCGGTTTGCGGAAATCGGTCGGTGCGAAAAATTCGGACATTATGTTGCAGTTTCTTATGGAATCAGCGACTATCACTTTAGTAGGCGGCATTATCGGGATAATTTTAGGCATTTTATCGTCTTTTTTGATATCTGTCATAGTGACTAACGGTTTCGGTTATGACTGGCAATTTATCGTTTCCTTGCAATCGGTTATCGTAGCAACGGTAGTTTCAGTTTTGATCGGGTTGATTTTTGGAATGTATCCGGCCAGGAAAGCGGCTGAGGTCAGTCCGATGGAAGCGTTGCGTTACGAATAGGAATTAAAATTACGAACAGAACATCAAATTATGTATGAATTATTTATTTCAATCAAATTAGCTTTTAAAAGCCTGCGTGGAAATATGGGGCGCACGATTTTGTCCATTGTCGGGATAGTGATCGGGGTGGTTTCTGTCATCCTAGTGCTTTCATTCGGCGTAGGTATCAAAGGTTACATAGTCGGACAGGTCGAATCGTTCGGGACGGATATAATCCAGATCGAATCTAAGGTCCCGCAAGTCAGCAAATATTCATCTCAAAATTTCCGTGGCGCGGTGACTGGCGCGATTACGACTTTCAAATTGAAGGATGCGGAAGCCGTGGCTAAACTCCAAAATATTTCCGGCTGGTATGTCGGCAATATCGGGCAGGCCATCACCAGTTATGGATCAACTACGAAACAAGCTATCATTTATGCGGCTACATCCGGACTTTTCCAGGTTGATCAACAGACAAAAATCGCAGAGGGGCAGATATATACGGATGCGGAAGATCGGAGCTTGGCACAGGTGGTGGTCTTAGGCAGCAGCATCAAAGATACTTTGTTCGGGCAGGATTCGGCACTTGGAAAAAATATCAAGATAAAGGGGTCTAACTACAAAGTCATCGGCGTGCTGCAAGAGCGGGGCGCTACCGGATTTTTCAATTTCGATGATGTCATCTATATGCCATTGCAGACCTATCAGAAAAAATTGGCCGGTATCGATTATATACAGTCCGCCATTTTTAAATTGAAAGACAAAAATCTGACAGATGAAACGATTGCTGAAGCTACCGGCGTGATGGATCATCAACATAACATCACCAGTCCTGACAAAGAAGATTTCGCAGTCAATTCGATTACGGAGGTGACGGATATTTTGAATCAGGTTTTCTTGATTATAAATATCCTATTGGTATCATTGACTTCCATATCCTTGATTGTCGGTGGTGTCGGCATAATGAATGTGATGTATGTTTCGGTTACGGAAAGGACGGCGGAAGTCGGACTTAGGAAAGCGGTGGGAGCCAAAAATTCCGATATAATGAAACAATTCTTGTTTGAGGCGGTATTCATCACGATATTCGGCGGATTGGTCGGCATAATGATAGGCATAGCTGTCACATATATCGCTACCCAGTTGGCTTTCAAAGCCGGATTTGCGGTGGCATTCGGGGTTTCCTGGTATGCGATCCTTGTCGGCGTCGGTTTTTCGCTGCTGACTGGGATTAGTTTCGGATTATATCCGGCCAGAAAAGCTTCATTGCTGTCCCCGATGGAAGCGCTGAGGAAGGAATAGGCAGGCTTGATTATGCAATATAACGGAAAAAGCGCAAGTTGTCGCTTTTTTGCGTTTATGCTAACCTTAAGGGGCTAATTTCTTATATTTTGTTAAATAAACGATTATGGAAGAAAAGCTACCGGATAGCGGGGAGGGAAAAATCAAAGAGGCGGAAATCGAACCGGCCATAGGGTCGGAAAACGGTGAAAACCAAAAAATGGAAGCTGAGCGCCATAAGAAGATGGATGCTTATATCGAATTCGGATTGATCCTTATTCTGGGTGTTTTGATCGGCATCGCTGTCAAAACGGAAGCCAATAAACGGTTCGTCATCGGCTTCGATGATTATCAGATGAAATTGGCCAAGCAGGATTTCAATATCAATAAATTGCAGTTCGAAGTGGCTAAAAAAAATGCGGAAGAACCGGCGGACGATCAAGGATCAGCCAACCAGCAGGATCCGGTTGAACCGGCAGGGGAAGGCTCGGCTGAAAATGATTTATAAATAACATACCTAATAATAAAAAATATGGAATCGAAAAAGGATAGGAAAATCAAGAATCTGCTTTCAATCGCAATTCTCTTGGCCGGTCTTTTCGCGGGCAGCTTGTTCGTGGATATGGCGCAAATCATCAGAGGGAGCGGATTTTCTTCGAAAAATTTGAACAAGGCGGAGATTTTCGAAGCTGGCGGAAAAACCTGGGTGGCTTATAGCGAACCGGCCGTAGGGGTGAAAGTCATTACGGACGACGCTTGCGAAAAGTGCGATCCGTCGGAAGCTTTGGTATGGTTGCGCCGGGTTTTGCCGACGATCAGCGCCGAGAAAGTGGCCTATGACAGCCAAGCCGGCAAGGACTTGATCGGCAAGTTCGGCATATCGACCCTGCCAGCCTTTATTTTTGACGGAGATATCGCCAAGACGGATTTTTATTCGCAGGCCCAGATATTGTTCGATCCGAAAGATGATTCGTTCGTTATGAAAACCCAAGAATTGGGATTGGAACCGGGAAAATATCTGAACATTCCGGAATCAAAGGCAGGGGACGCGGTTTTCGGAAAGCTGGATTCGAATGTGAAAGTGGTAGTCTTTTCCGATTTCCAATGCCCGTTCTGCAAATCTTTTTGGAATTCGTTGCGTGAGACGATGGGAAATTACGGCGACCGGGTCGCTTTCACCTACAAACATTTGCCGCTGGGTATCCATCCGCAAGCTAATAATGCGGCGCTGGCTGCCGATTGCGCCTTGGAACAGGATAAATTTTGGGAATATGGCGACAAGCTCTACGCGGCGCAATCCGCCTGGAGCCAGTCCACCGGCACCCAACTGTTTAAAAATTATGCCCAAGAGTTGAAATTAGATACGGAGCGGTTCAATCGATGCCTGGATGACAAGAAATACCAGGACAAGGTCGACGCGGACAAAAATGAAGCTAATGCCTTCGGAATCTCCGGCACCCCGGCGACTTTCATAAACAACCAATTCAAAAACGGCGTCGTGAGCACCGAGGAATTGAAGGCTGCCATTGACGAGGAATTGGAGAAATAAACAAAGCCTCTGACTTACCACGAAGACAGCCTGACCGTCAGTCAGGCTGTTTTCTTTTTTCCGGGTGCTGTTGCAAAAAAGTTTCCAGGCTGGTATTATGGGATATATGGATAACAACTTAGAATCCCGAATAGAGGAGGTTTTGAGCCGCGGAGTCGCGGAGGTCATTGACCGCGCGAATCTCAAGAAGAAGCTTCTTTCCGGCAAGAAATTGCGAATCAAACTCGGTATTGACCCGACCAGCCCGAATCTGCACTTGGGCCGGGCCGTATCTTTGCTCAAACTGCGTGATTTGCAAGACCTGGGACACCAGGTGATTTTGCTCATCGGCGATTTTACGGGCGTGATCGGCGATACTTCGGATAAGGAGAGCGAGCGGCCGATGCTCCAAGTGGAAGCCGTGAAGGAAAATATGCGGAGCTACCGGGAACAAGCCGGAAAAATTTTAGATATGGAGAAAGTCGAATACTATTACAATTCGACCGGCCTTTCGAAGTTGGGTTATGCGGAAATCGGCGAACAAGCCGACCAGTTTTCCCTGGCGGAGTTCATCGCGCGGGAGAATATCCGAAAAAGGCTGGATGCGGGAACGCGGATTTCCTTGCGTGAACTTCTCTATCCGTTGATGCAAGGCTATGACAGCGTGGCGTTGCAAGCCGACCTGGAATTGGGCGGGACCGACCAGCGTTTCAATTTGTTGGCCGGCCGGACGCTGCAGAAAAAATACGGCCAAGAACCGCAGGATATCCTGATGGTCAACCTGATCGAAGGGACTGACGGCCGGAAGATGAGTTCGAGTTGGGGAAATACGATCAATCTTTTGGACGAACCAAATGCTATGTTCGGCAAAGTGATGAGTATGGGCGACGGCTTGATCGTGGAATATTTCATCCACTGCACGCGCGTCGCGTTGGAAGACATCGAAAAAATGGAAAAAGATATGGCGGCCGGAGTTATGAATCCGCGCGATGCCAAATTGGAATTGGAGCGTGAAATCGTGAAAATTTACCATGGGGAAACGGAGGCGGATAAGGCCAAGGAATATTTCGTGAAAACGATTTCCAATAAGGAAATTCCTGAGGAGGTGCGAGAGGTCAATGTGGATAAAGAAGAAATAAAATTAGTGGAATTTTTAGTACTGGCAGGGTTGGCAAAAAGCAATGGCGAGGCCAGAAGGAAAATCGAGCAGGGCGGATTGGAAATCAATGAGGCGCGGGAAAGCGATTGGCAGAGAGTCTTGACCGGATCGGATGACGGCGCGGTTTTCAAGGTGGGTAAATTCGGATTTGCAAAAATTAAATTTGAAAAATGATATGCTGGAACAAAAAATACTGGACATAAAAACCGAGGCGCTGGAAAAGATACGGGGTGTCAATGATGATTCCGGACTCTTTGATTTTGAAAAAAAATATCTGGGTAGAAAGAGCGAATTTATCGGTATTCTCAAGGGGCTCAAGGATTTGTCTCCGGAAGAGCGGAAAAAAATCGGGGAGCTGGCCAATGTCGTCAAACGGGAAATTTCCGAGGCGCTGGAAGGAAAAAAACGGGAATTGAAAAACGCCAGTTTTGATTTTGAAAGCGAGCGGATCGACGTGACGATTCCGGGCAAAGCGAACGGCTATGGCCATCTTCATATCCTGTCGATCGTGCAGCGGGAAATCGAGGATATTTTTACGGCGATGGGATTTGAAATCGCCGACGGTCCGGAAGTGGAACGGGAATTTTATAATTTCGACGCGCTTAACGTCGCCAAGGACCATCCGGCCCGTGATATGCAAGACACATTCTGGCTAAAGCCGGAAATCCAAGATCCAAAATCCAAAATCCAAAATAAATCAGAAAATATCCTGCTCCGGACCCATACTTCGCCGGTGCAAATCAGATATATGGAGAAGAATAAGCCTCCGTTCAAGATCATCGTGCCTGGGCGGGCTTTCCGCAACGAAGCGACGGATGCTACGCACGAGCATACTTTGCACCAATTCGAGGCATTGGTCGTGGGCGATTCGGTGAACGTGGGAAATTTCAAATATATCGCGGAAACTTTTTTTACGAAATTTTTCGGCAAGAAATTGAACGTCCGTTTGCGGCCGAGTTATTTCCCGTTCGTGGAACCCGGATTTGAATTCGATATCAGTTGTACGGTTTGCGGCGGACGCGGATGTTCATCCTGCAAACACACGGGGTGGCTCGAAGTCGGCGGCGCCGGTATGGTCAATCAGAACGTTTTTGCGGCGGCGGGCTACAAGAGAAACGCTTACCAAGGATTCGCTTGGGGATTCGGCTTGGAGCGGTTGGCGATGATGAAATATAAAATCAATGATATTCGATTGATCGAGAGCGGGGATTTGAGGTTTATCAGGCAGTTTTAGGACAGCGTTCGTATCTTGGTATTCCGCTAGTGCGGGAATAGTTTTTAAAAAATATACCAGTATTTAGCGATTAGGATTTAAAGATATATAAAATTATGAAGTATAGTTACAATTGGCTGAAAGAATTGTCCGGTACGAAATTATCCCCGGAAAAACTGCGGGCGCTTTTGACGCTCAGGTCTTTCGAGGTGGAAGGTTTGGAAAAAATAGGCAGTGATTTTGAAAACGTGGTGGTGGGTGAAATTTTGGAAATCAAAAAACATCCCAACGCGGACAAATTGCAATTGGCCCGTGTCGACGTAGGCGGAAAAATTTTGGATATCGTATGCGGAGCGAAAAATATCGAAGTCGGGCAAAAGGTTCCGGTGGCGACGGTCGGTGCGAAATTGCCGAACGGAGTGGAAATCAAGGCGGCGGAAATCCGCGGCGAAAAATCCTTCGGAATGTTGTGCGCCAAGGACGAGCTGGGTCTGGGAGAGGATCATTCTGGAATTTTTATTTTGGACAAGAAAACCAAAATCGGGACTCCATTGGCTGAATATCTGAAACAAGACGATTATATTTTGGATATCGATGTCCTGCCCAATCGCGCCCATGATTGTTTGGGTTATGTCGGTATGGCGTACGAAATCTCCGCTATCGGGAATAGCAAATTCGATTACGACTATAGCGGTTTGAAACTGCCCAAAAAGAAATCAAAAAAAATCAGTGTCGAGATTGCGGATAAAAATTTATGTCCGCGCTACATCGGCGCCGTTATGGAAAACATAGAAGTGAAAGGATCGCCGCAATGGATGCAAGCGAAACTGTCGGCTTCCGGCATCCGTCCGATCAACAATATCGTGGACGCGACGAATTTCGTGATGTTGGAATTGGGCCAGCCGATGCATGCCTTCGACTTTGAGAAAGTTTCCAGCGTGAAATCCAAAATCCCCAATGTCAATATCGCCGTCCGCAGGGCTAAGAAAGACGAAAAAATAGTTTTGTTGGATGAAAAGGAAATCAAATTGGATAAAGACAATCTGTTGATCGCTAGCGGTGGATCAGTTTGGGCGTTGGCAGGCGTGATGGGCGGAAAAGATTCCGGCATAACCGAAACTACCAAAACGATTATTTTGGAAGCGGCCAATTTCAATTCGGTGAATATCCGCAAGACCCGCACGAAATTGGGATTGAAGACTGACGCTTCGGATCGGTTCGAAAAAGATATCGACCCGAATCTGGCGGAAAAAGCGATGGTGCGGGCGATCGAAATCATCGAACACATCGCCGGTGGAAAATTGGAAGGCGTCGCGGATATTTATCCCAAGAAGGTGAATCCGTGGAAAATAAAATTGGATCTGGAATACGCGAATAAGCTTCTGGGGGAAGATATCCCTTTCAAGAAATCGGTCCAGATATTGAAATCCCTCGGAATGGATATTTCAGGCAAGGATGAAAAACTGGTCGTTACGGTTCCGACATTCCGCATCGATATCAAAACCCCAGAGGATTTGATCGAGGAGATCGGAAGGGTTTTCGGATATGAAAATATAAAACCTCAGCCGATGGTCGCTCCGCTCGTGCCAGCCAAAGTGAACGGGGAAAGATTTTTCGAGAGGAAAATCAAAGACGCTTTGACAGGTTTGAGATTCGACGAAGTGTATAACTATTCTTTTTATGGCCAAAAAGAAGCCAATGACTGCGCTTTGGGAGAACTGAAACATCTGGAGCTGGCCAATCCGATGAATCCCGAGCAACAATTGATGCGCGTCAGCCTCGTTCCCAATATTTTAAAAAATGTCCGGGATAACCTAAGAAATTTTAAGAGCTTCAATATTTTTGAAAGCGGGCGGGTCTATTGGCCGGACGGGGGAGTCTTGCCGGAGGAAAAGAAAATGATCGCGCTGGCGGTCGTCTTGGAGCATGACCCCGAAAAATCCGCCGTGGCGGATCATGGGGCAGGCAAAAACGCGGAAACTTTTTTCGCGGCCAAAGGCGCGGCCAGCGATTTGTCCGACAAACTCGGCATCAAGAATGTTTATTTCGATAATTTCGATGCGGCCCCGGCTGATTCGCTGTTGGGACTGTGGCATCCGGCCAGGAGCGCGGAAATCAAAGTCGAGGGAATGGACGGGAAAATCGGATACATCGGAGAAATCAATCCGCTGATTTTATCCCTTTTCAAAATCAACCGGCGCGTGGCGATAGTCGAGTTGGATTTGAAAAGAATGATGGAAACGGCGGACGTTGAATTGGAATTCGAAGCCATCCGGAAATATCCGACAGTCTTGCGCGACATTTCCATTTTGGCCGGGCGCGAAATCACAGTCGGCGGGATAATGGAAAGCATAAAAAAATCCGGCGCCAGCCTGGTCGTCGATGTCGAACTGTTTGATATATTCCGGAAGGAAGAAAAAAACAGCTTCGCTTTCCATATCGAGCTGGGCGCGGCTGACCGCACCTTGGAAAGCGCGGAAATCGACGCGGTGATGGCGGAAATAATCGCCAGTCTGGAAAAAGAATTGGGCGCGGAAATCAGAAAATAATTTCAAATTAAGAATGTGATATTGGATATGCGGGAAATTTCCAAACAGTTTGATTTCAAAGAACGGGAAAGCGCGATATATAAGCTCTGGGAGGAGAGCGGGTTTTTCAATCCCGATAATATAAAGTCTTCCAAGAAATATTGCAATGTCCTGCCGCCGCCGAACGCGAACGGAGAATTGCATCTAGGACACGCCAGCGGCTATACGGTAATGGATATTTTCGGGCGCTTCGAGCGGATGAATGGGAAAAAAGTTTTGCTTTTGCCCGGCAAAGACCACGCCGGCATCCAGACCCAGGTGGTTTTTGAAAGGAAATTGAAAGAGGAAAAGGGGATGACGCGTTATGAATTCGGGAGGGAAGATTTCTATAAAGCCTGTTACGGTTTTTGTATGGATCGCGCGGATTATATGCGCTCGCAGGAAAAAAGGATCGGTATCAGCGCGGATTGGTCGCGGGAAAAATTCACGCTGGATCCGGACGGGCTGAAAATCGCGCTGGAGACTTTCGTAAAAATGCATAAGGACGGCTTGGTATATAAAGGCCATCGGATTATCAATTGGTGTTCGCGTTGCGGCACCGCCCTGAGCGATGTCGAAGTGGAGCATAAGGAACAGGAAGGAAAATTGTATCATATCAAATATCCGGTCAAAGATTCGAAAGAGTCCATTATGGTAGCGACTACGCGTCCGGAAACGATGCTGGGCGACACGGCGGTCGCGGTCAACCCGAAAGATAAGAGATATTTGGGCTTCATCGGGCAAACCTTGATTTTGCCTCTGCAAAATCGTGAAATTCCGGTGATCGCCGACAGACGGATCGATATGGAATTCGGGACGGGCGCGGTGAAAATCACGCCGGCGCATGACCCGCTGGATTGGCAGATCGGCAAGGACCACAAGTTGCCTGAAATCCAGGTGATCGATGAAAAAGCGGAAATCACCTTGGAAGGCGGAAGTTATGCCGGCTTGGGTGTTTCGGAGGCGCGCGCGAAAATCATCGCGGATCTGGCCGGACAGGGGCTATTGGAAAAAGAAGAAACTTTGGTGAATAATGTTTCGGTCTGCGAACGGTGCAAAACGGTGATCGAACCGCTGATTTCCAAACAATGGTTCGTGAAAGTCGATGGCGGAAAATATTCGCTTAAAAAGAAAACCCTTGAACTGATCAAATCCGGCAAGGTGGAAGTCTATCCGGAAAATTTCAAGAAAATCCTCATCCAATGGCTGGGCAACCTGCAGGATTGGTGCATTTCCCGGCAGATTTGGTGGGGTCCGCAGTTTCCGGTTTGGTATCGCGGCGAAGAAACCTATGTCGGATTGGAAGCGCCCGAAGGGAGTGGTTGGATCCAAGACGAGGATACTTTCGACACTTGGTTTTCTTCCAGCCAATGGCCATACACGACGTTAGGCTATCCGAAAGGGAAAGATTATAAAAATTTCTATCCGACCGATATGATGATAATGGGACGCGACCTGCTGTTTTTTTGGGCGGCGCGGATGTTAATGCTGGGCCAATACCGTACCGGCAAAACCCCTTTCCGGAATTTATATTTCACCGGCTTGGTCCGCGATAAGGATGGCCGTAAATTTTCCAAATCCCGCGGCAATGGCATTGATCCTTTGGAAATCATTGAAAAATTCGGCGCGGACGCTTTGCGTTTGAGCTTGGTGATGGATATCGCGCCGGGTCAGGATTCGCGATTGTTCGAAGAAAAGATCGAGAGTTTCCGGAATTTCGTAACTAAATTATGGAACATCTTCCGCTATTGCGAACAATCTGACGCGGGATTCGCTTTGGTGGAAAAAATCAGCAAGCGCGATTTGAAGACCTTGGCGGATAAGTGGATCGTTTCACAGCTTGAAGGCGTGGTGAAAAAAGTCGGCGAGCATATGAAGGATAAGAACATCTCATTGGCGCAGGACGCGTTGCGGAAATTCACTTGGGACAGTTTTGCGGATTGGTATTTGGAAATAAACAAATTGGAAAAAAACACCAAGGTCCTAGGCTATGTCCTGGATAGACTTTTGAAAATGTGGCATCCGTTCACGCCGTTCGTGACTGAAGAGATATATGGCATATTGGACAAAGGCGGGAAGATCCTGATGATGGCAGAATGGCCGAAGAGCGAAAAGAAATTCATCGATGCCAAAGCGCAGGCTGACTTTTCGGATCTTCAGGACCTGGTCGCGAAAATCAGGAATATGCGGGCGAACTACCACATCGATCCAGCGGAGCTTTTAGATGGATATGCCAAGGCGGACATCGGAAAGGAAATCGTCGGCAGGTTGGCGCGGGTCAAGATCGGATCCGGAGAGGGTAAGAAAAATATGATCCAGGTTTCGACCAGGTTGAGGACTTTGCGTTTGGATATCGCGAAATCGATCGATGTGGAGAAGGAACTCGCCTCAATTCGCAAGGAAATCGGGAATTTGGAAGGTTTGGTGACGAAAAACGAAGGGATGCTGAAGAATAAGAAATTCATAGCGGGGGCTCCGGCGGAAATAATCCAGTCCGTGAAAAACAAGCTTGAAGAATATAAGGAAAAGGCCAGGATCCAAAAAGAACTTGAGAAAAATCTGAGTCGTCTATAAAAATGGCTTATTTCAGCCATAAATTTGTTTTTATGTTTGACAAAACATAAAAAATAAATTATTATAAGAGGTGTTTCTATACAATTGAATCCAGGATTTATCAAAGTAAACCGGGCAATTACCCTTGGCCGCTTCGGCGGTCGGGGGAGGAAAGTCCGGACATCTAGCTGTGCATGGCGCGAAAATTCCAAGTCCGTCGGAATTTGGAAATTTCGCGCTGTGTGCGGCATCGGCAGCGGGTAACGCCCGCCTAGGGCGACCTACGAGGTGCGAGCAGAGACGCCATCATCCGAAAGGGTTATGGGTTCCAGGAATGGAATAATCTTCGAAATAAGCTTGGGGCTTGCCCCGGGTGAAGTCGGAGGGTGAAACGGCTAAATCCTTGCCTGGATGCAAGGCCGTGTCTTGTTCCACATTGAAACAAGAAGTGCCGCGCGAGCCGGACGGCGACGTCCGGCCCAGATAAATTATTGTCCAAGACAGAATCCGGCTTACAGGTTTGCTTTGATAAATTTTGCATTCAACTGATCGCGAACGGATGGGGAGATATCCGAATAAATTTTTTTTAACATCCGCATTTTTCCGGCATACTATGAAGAGATCAGAACTATTTTTTAGCGCCATCCAAGTCCCGGTTGATTCCGCTATGGTCATCCTGGCCGGCTTATCGGCTTTTATGGTGCGGGATGTGCCGCAAATCATAGCGTTGCAGCCGAAGCTTTATAAGTTCCCCCTTAACAATTACCTGGAAATCCTTTTTATGGTGACGCCCATATTCATCCTGATTTATGCGTTGGAGGGCTTGTATGATATCCGCGTAACCAGGAAATTTTGGAAGGAGGCTATAAAAGTTTTTACGGCGACTTCCATCGGACTGGTCATAATAATTGTCGCCATATTTTTGAAGCGCGAATGGTTTTCTTCCAGATTCATAATCCTGGCAGCTTGGATGCTGGCGGTTTTTTATGTCACGTTGGCGCGTTATGTATTGCATCTGTTCCAGAAGTGGCTGTTAAAAAACAAAGGTATCGGCGTCCACCGGGTCTTGCTTATCGGCCGGAACGGCAAGATGGACACGATGGCGAAGTTGATCAAACAGAATAAGGATTTGGGCTACCGGATCGTCGACCAGATCGATACGGCCCATTTGAAGGTGATCAAGGCTGTCAGGCAGGAAAGGGGAATCGATGAAATCATCTTGTGCGAGCCGTCCGTGACTGACGATGAGCAGGAAAAGCTGATCGATTACTGCGCTTTGAACAATATAACCTACAAATATATCCCGACCACTTTGCAAACTTCGAAATACGAAGTCGGGGTTTTGAACGGCGAGCCTTTGATCGAAGTCAAACATACTCCGCTGGACGGCTGGGGCAGGATATGGAAAAGGGTTTTCGATATCGCGGCCGCTTCGGCGGGCATCGTGCTGACTTCCCCGATTATGTTGGTAGTGGCGCTGGCCATCCGTTTGGACAGCCGGGGGCCGTTGATCTATAAGAACGAGCGGGTGGGCAATGACGGGAAAAAATTCTTCGTCTATAAATTCCGATATTTCAAAAATGAATTTTGCATTTCCAGGGATAATCCGAATCTCAATGACGCGCTTGAGTATGAAAAGAAACTGATTGAAACGCAAAGCGTCCGCAAGGGTCCGCTGTACAAAATCAAAGCCGATCCGAGAAAGACGCGAGTCGGGGCTTTTATCGAAAAATATTCGATTGATGAATTGCCCCAATTTTTCAACGTGCTTTTCGGTTCGATGAGCTTGGTCGGGCCGCGTCCGCACCAGGAAAGGGAAGTGGAGAAATATATGGATTACCATCGCCGGCTGCTGACGATCAAGCCGGGCGTGACCGGAATGGCGCAGGTTTCCGGGCGGTCGGATCTTGATTTCGAACACGAATATAAATTGGATCTGTACTATATCGAGAATTGGTCGCTTTGGCTGGATATCCAGATATGCATCAAAACGATCGGGGTCCTGTTCCGGAAGAGAAGGAATTTGTAATACGATGGCATAAGCCGCTTGGAAAAGCGGTTTTTTTGTCCAAAAAGCCGGAAAGAGGTATAATAAGCGCAAGAAGAACTTGGCATAATAATTGTTAAATAACAGTTTATGCAAAAATTAAAAAATAAGAACATACGCAAGCTCATCCGGATGGGCCGCGTCGGTTCAAGTCTTGGCCTGACCTTGCCCAAGGAGATAGTCACCGAGTTAGGCTGGCGGGGAAAGCAGAAGGTGGCGGTCAAGAAATTCCGCGGCGGGGTCTTGATCAAGGATTGGAAAAAATAATCGGAAAACAAACGCGGAATCCGGAAGGTGCAAAATAGCGGATTTGGCGGAAGCTGTTTATGGTGGTATAATATCACCGTAATAAATCCAGCTATGATTATGCCGGAAAAAACAATCCAAAAACCGCTGGCTGACAGGATGCGTCCGGAAAATCTGGAGGAATTCGTCGGGCAGGAAAATATCGTCGGTGCGGGGAAAATCCTGCGCAAGATCATCGAGAGCGACCAGATACCCTCGATGATTTTTTGGGGTCCGCCCGGCAGCGGCAAAACGACATTGGGGCAGATAATCGCCAAGATGACCGACGCGGACTTCGTGAAGTTGAGCGCGGTTTCCAGCGGGGTGAAAGAAATCAGAGGCGTCATTGGGAAGGCGAACGCGGAAACCAAACTGAAAAACAAAAAAACCATCCTTTTTCTGGATGAGATCCATCGTTTCAATAAAGCCCAGCAGGACCGGCTGTTGCCGTATGTGGAAGACGGTACTTTGATTTTGATTGGCGCGACCACGGAAAACCCGAGCTTCGAAGTCAACCACGCGCTTTTGTCGCGGACCCGGGTTTTCGTTTTGGAACCGCTGGAGGCGGCGGATGTGAAAAAATTGGCCGTCCGGGCGCTGGCGGACAAAGAGCGGGGTTTGGGAAAAATGAAGATAGGGATCGCGGAAGAGGATTTGGATTTTCTGGCCGGACTTTCCAATGGTGACGCGCGCACGGCGTTGAATGTCTTGGAACTGGCAGCATCGATCGGAAAAAAAGATGCGATCGGAAAGATAATGATCGGGAAAAACGAAATCAAGGAAGCCTTGCAAAAAACCAGCCTGCTCTATGACCGGGCGGGGGAACAACACTATAATATAATTTCGGCTTTGCACAAAAGTATGCGCGGCGGCGACGCGGACGCCGCCTTGTATTGGCTGGCGCGGATGCTGGAGGGCGGGGAAGATCCGCTCTATGTGTCGCGAAGGATCATCCGTTTCGCTTCCGAAGACATTGGCATCGCCAATTCATTCGCGCTGGAGCAGGCCATCAGCGCCTATGATGCCTGCCGCTATATCGGGATGCCGGAGTGCGGAGTGAACCTGGCGCAGGCGGCGGTGTATATGGCCAAATCGAAAAAAAGCAACGCCCTGTATGTCGCCTATGAAAAAGCCAGGCAGGACGCGAAAGATTTTCCTGCCGAACCGGTGCCGATCCATCTGCGCAATGCGCCGACAAAGCTGATGAAGGACTTGGACTACGGCAAAAACTACAAATATACCCCGGATTTTGAAAATCCCGAGGATGCCGGACAAGACTATCTGCCGGAGAGATTGAAGGGAAAGAAATATTTATAGCGCGGTCGGATTCCGGCAAGCCTTTTTTATTTTGATGTTTTGGCTTGGATGTGGTAATATTTGAGTGTTAAGACCTTTTTGCTATATATCTATGAGCTGGTTTCTCATCGCTCTCGTCGGTCCGGTATTGTATGCCGTTTCCAACCACATCGATAAATATCTGATCGAGAAATATTTCAAAGGCGGCGAATCGGGCGCGCTCATCCTTTTTTCGTCTTTGTTTTCGGTCGTGACCCTGCCGATAATCTATTTTATCGATCCGGGAGTTTTTTCCCTGGATTTGACGACGATCGCGGTGCTGACTTTGAACGGGATGCTGACGGTGGTTTGCATCATTTTGTATTTCAAAGCCTTGCAGGACGACGAAGCTTCGATCGTCATCCCATACTACCAGACCATCCCGATTTTCGGTTTTATCCTGGGCTATTTTTTCCTGGGAGAAACCTTGACGCTCGCCCAAATAATTTCTTGCGGATTGATAATCGCCGGCACGATCATCTTGTCGCTGAATTTCATCGAAGGCAAGCTCAAATTCAAAAAAAGAGTGGCCGCGCTAATGCTGTTGGCCTCATTCCTCTATGCGGTCGGCGGGGTGATTTTCAAAATGATCGCGGTGGAGGACGGTTTCTGGACTTCGATTTTTTGGGACTTTTTCGGAAGCGTGCTGTTGGGCGCGATCCTGTATTTTTCAATTTCATCCTATCGCAAGCAATTTCTGCAGGTTCTTCGGATGAACAGCTGGGGCGTGATGTCGCTGAACGCGTTCAATGAGATAATTTTCGTCGTGGCCGACGGAGTTTTCGCCTATGCGACCCTGCTGGCGCCGATCGCGCTGGTAATGACGGTCAACGGGTTCCAGCCGGCCTTCGTTTTCCTATTCGGCATCCTACTAACCTTGTTTTTTCCGAAACTGGGCCGGGAGTCGATGACGGCCGTTGGATTGGCGCACAAGATCCTGGCTATCGGCCTCATCGTCGAAGGCGCGGTTTTCCTCAGTATGAATTTCTGATAATCAAATTTTTAAAAATATCCTTATGAACGTATTGTTAATATCCAAAGATTTTTCCGGCGCCGATCTGGCCTATCGTTTGCAACAAGAGGGGAACCAAGTGAAAATTTTCATCGAAGAGGCGGAATATGCCCACGCTTATGACGGGATGTTGGAAAAAATAGCTGACTGGGAATCCGAGCTGGGCTGGGTGGGGAGCGACGGACTCATCGTGTTCGATTGCGTCGGGTTCGGCCAAATCCAGGACGATTTGCGGGCCAAGGGCTATTCGGTGGTCGGCGGCAGCGCGATGGGCGACCGGCTGGAGCACGACCGCCAATACGGGCAAAAGATCCTCTCCCTTTCCGAAGTCAACATCATCCCGTCCACCAATTTCGGCAGTGTCGAGGAGGTGATCGGTTTCGTCCAGAAAAACGAAGGGCCTTGGGTCGTCAAACAAAACGGCCACATCGACAAGACTTTCAACTATGTCGGGCGTTTGAAAAGCGGGAAGGATGTCGTTTCGATGCTCCGGAATTACAATGAAAACAACCGGGAAGAATGCGCGTCGATCGATTTGCAGAAAAAAGTCAAAGGGGTGGAAGTCGGCGTGGGACGCTACTTCAACGGCACCGACTGGGCGGGTCCGATCGAAATCAACTTCGAACACAAGGGGCTGTTCAATGGCAATCTCGGGCCGAAAACTTTCGAGATGGGGACATTGATGTGGTATGACGACAATGAAGATAACCGGCTGTTCAAGGAACTGCTGGACAAGTTGAAACCGGCTTTGATCAAAGGCAATTTCCGCGGGGATGTAGATGTCAATTGCATCATCAACGAAGATGGCGCCCATCCGCTGGAATTGACGGCGCGTTTCGGTTTTCCAGCTTTGCAATTGCAGGACGAACTGCACCTGTCGCCCTGGGGGAAATTCCTGAAAGCCATCGCGGACGGCCAGCCCTATGATTTGAAATACAAAAAGGAATACGGGATCGTGGCCTTGGTGGCGGTGCCGCCGTTCCCATATGAAGTGAACGTGCAGAAATATTCCTCGCAAGGTTTGGAAATCAATTTCAAAGACACTTTCGACGAAAATGATTGGAAACATATCCATTTGGAAGAGGTTTCCCGGAAAAAAGAAGATGGGCAGGATAAACACTACATTTCTGGCAAGACAGGCTTCGTGCTCCACGTGACCGGTTCCGGAAAAACGATCGAGGAAGCCCGCGACAAGACCTATGACCTGATAAACCAAATCGTCATCCCGAAAATGTTCTACCGGTCCGATATCGGGATGAAATTCGTCAAGAAAGACCGGGAGTTTTTGGAAAAATTAGGCTGGTTGTAAAAAGCGCTTTTTGATTTGATTTTTGGCTTGTTTTGTGCTAATATACGAGTATGGAAGCACTTAAATTAAAGGTGGATAAGCTTTTTTGGTTTCTGAAAAAAAACGAAGCCGTTTTGGATTTTTCCAAGGATCGCCATTTGATTATCCATCAAACGCTGGCTTTGGGATCGATGCGGGATGTGCGGAAACTTTTTCAAAAATATGGTCGGGATGTGATAAGCCAAGAATTCCAAATACCTGCCAAGGGTATCTACGCGCCGTCCGTCCTGCACCTATTCGAACATGTTTTGGGTGTCAAAGTCAAAAACGGCCAGCAATATATTAAAAACATATATGGAAAAACTCCACCTCGAAATCCTTGATCAGGAAAGGGAAAATATTTTTCAAAAACTTTCAACTTTCCGCTCCTTGGGCTATCTATCGGGCGGAACGGCGCTGGCTCTTCAATTAGGCCATCGGGTGTCCTATGATTTTGATATTTTTTGTGCCAAGGAAATCCCGGCGTCTTTTCCGGCAAAAATTAAAAAAGAAATGCGCGTTAAAGAGGTGCTAGTGAACAATGCTGACGAATTCACGTTTATAACGGAATATGATATAAAAATATCTTTTATTTTCTATCCTTTTGATTTGGAAAAATACGTGCTTGAATTTCCGGATGCCCCTTTGCGGATTATTTCCTCGCTTGGCGTGGCGCTTACTAAAGCCTACGCTATGAATAGGCGAAACGCTTGGCGGGACTACGTCGATTTGTATGTGATTTTGAAAAAGAGAATCACGAAACTTGAAGATATCGTGCAAAAATCAAGTGAGGCATATGGGGAATTGTTCAATGAAAAGCTTTTTTTGGCGCAGCTCCTATACACCCAGGATATTTCAAATACGGAAATTGATGGAACGCAAATGATCGAGCCGGCGACGCTTGCCGAGGTGGCTGATTTTTTTGAAAAAGAAATCGATGCGTATTTGAAAAGGAAGTTATAAATAAAAAAATATCCGCGTTAAAACGGTTTAGAATAAAAAATGGAAAGAAAATTCGGCGTTGCCACGAAAGCGTTGATAAAAAACGATGACGGGAAATATCTGGTTTTGTATAAAAGCGGAACCGAAGAAATAAATCCCAATGGGATCGATATCCCGGGCGGCAGGATGGAATTCGGCGAAAGCGCGGAAGAAAGTTTGAAAAGGGAAGTCAGGGAAGAATTGGGTATCAATATCGAAATAGGGCGTCCTTCGCGAGTATGGGGTTTCGTGAAAGACGGTTTGCATCTGGTAGGCATAACTTTCTTGGCTAAATATGCCGGCGGCGAATTGAAGTTGAGCGGCGAACATACGGGATATGGTTGGATCGACAAGAATATGGTCCTGGAAGGCGTTTACCCGGAATGGATAAAGGAGGAATTTGAAAGGGTGTGATATATTCCGAAAGTGCTTTAAATATGGCGGTGGATATTTCGGACAGTTGTGACTGAACATCTTCAGCCTTTGAGGATAATTTTTTTCCTACTTTTCTTCCATAACGGATATGCTGTCCAGCGGATATGTCCGGCCGTTCATCCAATTGTCGAGAAGAAGTTTCGTGCGGGGTGAAACAAATTCAGAGTCATCCATTCCAGCTATTTCTGATTTGTCGAACCATCGCACTTCCGATATGTTTTCACCTAGCTTCTTTTGGAAATTTTTATCCTGGATTCCGATATTCCCCGAGCCGATGCTTGCCAGAAAATTGAATTGGATGCTGGTTGACCCATCTTCTTTTGAAACAAAAAAACAGCCCAAGGAAGATTCTATCCTGATATGGACCGACGCTTCCTCGAAGCATTCTCTTACGGCTGCCTCAAAAATATCCTCTTTCTGCGTCTCGCAAGTTCCTTTTATAATATTCCATTTCGCAACGCTGCTTTTTTCAACCTTTTCCTTAATGAGAAGGACATTTTCCGGGTTTTCTTTGTCGCGGATAACGATGGCGATTTTAATGATGTTTTTCTCCATTGGGTAATTATCAATAATAGAATCAATATAACAACAATGGCCAAAAAAAGAAAGCTTTGTTATGAGGAGGTATTCCCAAGGCATCGCGCAGGTTGCGGCGCCTGGCTCCAATTATCCGCCTGAAAATTATGCCTGAGAACCGGCTCAAACCGGAAGTTTGACTGTCCAGAGGCGATTTGTTAAAATATGGAGCATGAAAAAGAAAATCGAAAAAACAAAACGCGATCAGCAGACCGTCGTTCTGGAAGATATGAATTCCAAGCTGGTTTTGGTTTTGGAGCAGTTTTCTTCTTTGAATAAAAAAATAGATGACAATAATGAAGAATTTGTGGAATTCAAAGGAGAGATGGTTGAATTCAGGAATGAGACAAGCAAAAACTTCAAGGGATTGTTTGAATTTCGCGATCAAGCCAATGAAAATTTCAAGGGATTGTTTGAATTTCGCGATCAAACCAATGAAAATTTCAAGGGATTGTTTGAATTTCGCGATCAAACCAATGAAAACTTCAAGGTGGTTAAAGAATATCTCTTCAATATCGATGACGAGATCCGGTATCTGAAATCTGAGTTCAAAGAGATGAAAAAGAATCTTGGAAAAATCGATCAAACGGAGAAGATGGAGGCTTTTGAGAAAAGATTGGTCAAGCTGGAAAAACTGGTGTTGGCAAGAGCTAAATAGAAAACGTAAACTTCAAAAAAACCGGCTAAAACCGGTTTTTCGCTTCATTCCAGTCAAAACATGCCATAGCACCCCGATTGAATAAAGAGGTCAGATGCCGTAAAAAACATGCTAAGCTTCGGTTATGGCAGGAATACCTCGGAATACTTTGCAAAAAAAATGAAGAAGAAAAAATTGAAACAACCGGATATTCCATTAAAAAAGGCCGGCTATTCGTAAATGATAGTTGGATAAAAAAGATAGCTGAAAAACTAGGTCTGATTTCAACGCTAAAACAAGGGGGACGGCTTAAAAAATATGCTTAACCCCATTATTTTTTAGAATCAAACGTCATATTGACAACTATAGGCAAACATATAATACTTTAAATATCCACCTTCTTCCCCAAAACACAAAGGAGGATCAATGAAATACGCTTTGTTTCAGGGACGCTTTCAGCCTCCCACGATTGCCCATGTTTGTACGGTAGAGACCATTCTCAATAAATGGCAATTTGTTACTATATGCGTAGTATACAACACGCCAAAACCAGAATGGTTCGATATCGGAAGGTGGGAGGAGTACATTAAAGCATCGGAAAAAACATCTTATGCGCCAGGCAAAAATCCTTTTACACCCAATGAGGTAAAGGAGATGTGGGACGCCTGGACAGTAGGTCGTAAGCTGAACCATCGTATCAGCTGTGATATTTCAAAAAGACCGTACTTTGATAAAGAATTCAACGTGAGATATCCTCCTGCGGAATTCATGATTGTACGGCCAGAAAAAAAAGATGGCGACGCAAGTATTGACGCGTTGAGAGGTAAGATATTTCCAGAGCTCCTAGGACGAAATTATGAATCCGTTTCTCCTCCTTTTAAACTGCATAATGCAAGAATCATAAAAAAGGTTATGGAAGGCGGAGAATCGTGGAAAGAATTTATTCCACAGGGAGCTTATGAAGTTTTCTTGCGAATCAATGGTCCGGCTAGGATGGAAGAAGTCTACCGTACCAAGCAAGAACAATCATTTTAAAATGGGGAAGAAAAGTGATGAGCTTTGGTATGACAACCAAAGCTCATTTTATTTATATAGAATTGTTTTTAATTATCTTTATCTGATTATTCCGCTTAAGTTGGATTTATAATCTTCCAAAACTTGTTTATGTCTGAAGGTTGATGGAAAATTATCTGGATCAAAGTAGCGCAGTTCCGCCGCCTCTTCATTATTAGCGATAGGTGCCCCATCGATCACGCGGCACACAAAAACAAAAAGGATCACATATGCCCTGTCCCCATTCGGGTAAGAGTCAAACCTGTCTTTAGTATAGGCTCCAAGAAATTTTTCAACTTTTACGTTTAGCCCTGTTTCTTCCAATACTTCTCGTTTCATCGTATCCTCCGCTGATTCACCTATTTCCATCATGCCGCCTGGCACTCCCCAAACTTCTTCATTGCGATCAGAGCGGCGCAATAAAAGAACTTGATTTTCATCATTCAGAACAAAGGCTGCAGAAGCGTTTAGTATTATCGGGTCGTGACCAACTCTTTCCCGGATCCATTTTATGTAGTTTGCCATAGATATTTAGTAAATTTAAAAATTAATTCTAACTTATGGGAGGGGGCGTCTAACGAATCGACACAATCGTTCCTGGATGCTTTTCCATCGTTCTGGCATAAACTCTTCATCTTCAAAATATAAATCAAAAAATAATTTATGCAATTCATCCAGGGAAATTAATTGACGCATAGCCATCTCCAATGCTATTTCACGAAGCGTGTAGAAGCTATATCTGACGCCAAATACTTTATCATAAACGCACTGCATAATTATCTGTTCAGCTTGGGTTAATTTATTTTTTTCTAACATTTTACGGAAAATAATCCAAGGAAGCTCGATGAATTGATTATGGAACTCTTTAAATTCAGATTCTGCGAAACATTTCTTGAATTCATCAAGGGCGATTACTTCCACTTGTTTTTTAAGCGATGGGCTAATTCGGCACAACTGGGATGTTAGCGTCAGAAAAACACCGCGCCAGTCAAAATATTTAAATCGATTCAATTCTTTGCCAAGAGGGGATTTTAGGGGTACCCACTCCAAAAGAGGCACTCCATTTTTCCAATAGTGGGGAGGATATTGATCGACATAAGACATAGTCCGCCTGCCGGAATTGTCTATTGCTACAGTGAAATTATTTGTCTTTGCGTCAATGCCGACAGATAACTCCCCATCCTTTGTTCTTTTGGTGCAGGCTAGTAATGTTATACGGCACATTTCTTTTATAATCCACTCTATTGTTTTTTTGTCTTGTTCCGTATCTAATGAAAGAATAACTGACTCAACATCTTCGCCAGCCCAAGGTGTTAAAAGGGCGATTGAAGCTTTTTCAGTTTCTGGAAAGTATTTTACATCCAGTTCGTCGATTGGTGGAATTGGAATTCCGATAGATCGCAGTTGGTTTTGATATTCCGTAATATCTTTAGCAAGCTCAATAGCTTCCGAAAAAGCCAACTCATCACGTCGCACGCCAATTTTTTTTGTGACCTGATATTTTGTCAAAGAGGATATTCGCTCGAAAGTTACATTAGAGTTGAATCCATTTTTCTTGCTTAACATATTTTATTTTTTAGGACACGGGTTAAACAAGGCATAGCGTGTTAATAAGAAAGTAATATTAAGCGTAATGTAACACTTCCAGTCTTTTTCTGTCAAATGTATATAGCTCTAATCCCGAAGGTTAGCTCCTAAGATTGAATCTTCCGAAACAATGGGGTCAGGTGCCTTTTATTCAAATAAAAATTATGCAAAAAACAAAAAGGTGAATAAGAAAAAATTGAAACAACCGGATATTCCATTAAAAAAACCGGCCATTCGGGGATGATAGTTGGATAAAAAAGATAGTTAAAAAACTAGGTCTGATTTCAACGCTAAAACAAGGAGGACGGCTTAAAAAGATCCTGACCCTGATTACCTGCCCATAAAAAAGGCTCCTGACCCCGTTATCCTTTGACAATCTAATACCGGTCAAGTAAGCTCTGAATAGAGGATAATAACTAACACATCGGGAGAAAACGTATGAAGATATGTACTGAATCAAATAAAATTGGATTTTGGAGTGAGGCATTTGCTCCGGAAGGTTTCGAGGTTTTGTCGGTCAAGGCGGAGATTATAGAGGAGTATGGATCCCTGGGCAAATTTATTCATGATGTTTTTCTTTGTTGGGTACCGGATAATATGAGGATGCCAAAAAGTATCTATGAAATTTTCTTTGTAGAAAAATTGAATAATTTTGGAAAAGATATAATAGGTGTCAGATATAATTCGCGAGAAATTAATATCCAAATGCTTATTGATTTTTTCAAGAAGATTGGCATCGAGGTTTCTTTGTATAGAAAAGAATCATCAATGCAATTGCACGGATATGATGTGTATAAAATAAGAAAAAGGAGGGAGGATCTGTTTGGAGTGCCAGAAAACTTATCAGACAACAATCCAAAAGGTCGTGTTTCCATTTCATATTTGCAAATCATGTCGGAAAAATTCAAAAATCATGAAACAATAGGACTTCTCGAAGGGCAATTCGAAGAGGATATGGGCAGCATTGAATATTCCAGGATGGGAATCATAATGCGTTTTTGGGTCGGAGGTTGGCAACATTATGTGATTGCTGTTGAATATTATGATGATATTGGCAAGGAGGATGTTTTCATTGAATATCTAAGAGGCAGATTCGGCTTGGAAACTAAAGGTGAGCTGGATTAAAATCAATCGATTCAAAGAAGGAGACGAAAGAAATGAGGCTAGGAAAGGTATTGATTTTTACGGTTGGTCTGTTTTTTTGTGGACTTGCAATGGCGATTAATGCGTTTTCAAGTTCGAGTAATGATGGCATGATGCCTAATCTTCTGAATGATCTTGCTAAAAAAATTCAAGACATATCCCAAGATTCAAACTGTGATCCGGATGATTTCTGGAATAAGTTTGATGAATTGAGAAAGAAGCATATGCCAGATAATTGATATAGTCTAAATGACTACGAGGGTTATCTTGGAGAAACTCCACATTTATCTAACGAATACGATGTTAAAGATGGAGTCGAGTCTCATACTATTACACGAATGAAAAATGCACCGGGTTGTTTTCCTGGTACGGAAATTCCATACGCTTTGCATTTTAATCGACATTTTTTTTCTGTATAAAGCGGTCTAGAAGTGTCGAATGTTCATGTGATTTTTTGGTTCGATAAGGGAAGCAATTCGGTGTGTGTCATTTTTTGGGATAAATACAATCCTGGAGAGCCTGAATGTGAATGCTTCGACTGCAATTCAATGGATAGGATGCGTTCCTGGGTGGAAGAGAAATCCCAAGTATATCTATCAATCCCAGGCTCTGAAATAGTTAAATTTACTCCAATCCAGGCTTGGGAAGCAAAAAAGGCTTTCAATACGCAAGGAGTCGATCCTGAGGTTGCCTGTCATTTCTGCAATCTGCTTGAAAACACAGGCCTCCCTGTCTACATATTGGAGCGTTATCCGCAAATCTCAAGCATTTTGCAGCGGATATTGCCTGTGTTGTACAGAGTTAAATTCGTCCCGATACCATAATGGCTATGTAGCGGATATGACAAAAAATCAAATCAGAATTGATTCGAGGAGGAAAAATGCTAAAACGTTTCGTTGGTCATATGGTTTTCGTGTTGCTGTTTGCTTCGTTTAACGTTCCTAACGTCTGGGCAAACAATCTTAATCAGGAGGTAAGGCAGCTATTGTGGGATATCGGAAAAAATCCTGATGCTGAATGTGGCGGAGAAGATGATTGCGCTTCTGACGCCCGCGTCAAAGTCAAGCACCTTGAACTCTCCGATGACAGTAATCGCTATTCCGAGCACCAGCTGTCTAAGGAGCCGGACGTCCGCTATCATATCCATATCGAACTGGAAAATACCGGAGACGATCCAGCCAGGGATGTGGAAACCAGTTATTACAGGTCTCGTGACTATATCTTCGGTGATAGTGATGATGAATACATCGCTTCCGATTGGATCGATGAAATCCAAGGCGGCGAAATGTTACAAGACCGGAAAACCGAAGATTCGGACGGAGAACCTTTGCGGACTCCTGATGATTTGGGCGAGTATTATATCTATGCCAAAATCATCAGTCATGACAGCGGCCAGAAATATATTTCTAACAGGGATGACACTGACGAATATGCCAATCTCACGGTCAAGAAATATGTTCCGCCTCCGCCCAAGATGTCAATCGTCATCAAGGATCCGGTCGGCGGCACCTGGAAAACCGATCGCGAACATTCGATCGATTGGGACACGACCAATGTCCCCAAAAGCACCACGGTCAAGATCGAATATTCCTTGAATGGGGGAGGAAGCTGGTATACCTTGGCATCTTCAACAAAAAACGACGGAACCAAGGGCTGGGATATGGAGGACAAGCCTTTCCGTGATATCATCAAAAAAGATACGGACAAGGCTAAAATCCGCATCACGGTCAATGAATTTCCCAAGGTTTCCGTTACCTCGCCGAGCTTCAAGATAGACCACAAAAAGTGAGAGCTCATATATATATGGCAACAAAAAAAAGGCATCGCGCGGGTCGCGGTGTCTTTTATCAATTCCGGGGGTTTGTGGTATAATGGAATCATAAAAAGCGGAAAATCTTAAGGGTAAAATTATGGCGGATGGTATCTATGTGTCCTTGGACGAAGCCAGGGAAGAACTGAAAAAACGCTGGGCGGATGTCGAGCTGAGGAAGAGGATCGAGGAGGAGTTGGGGGATAAGTTCTTGCCGCCCTTTAAAGATATGCCGAGGGCGGTTTTGAACCGGCAAGTCGCTTCGCCAGATAATGGTTTTGTGTTTCTCTACCAATGCGCCAAATATGTCGGGGCGGAGCCATTGGCTTGGGAGGAGAGCGAGGATATTTTCGTTTCTTTTAATGAAGAAAAGAAAGGGCTTGGGCGTTTGCGTGTGACATTGGAAAATGGCGAAAAAGCGACTGTCGATGTGATGGATTTCCATACGAATGAAAAAAAGAAATTGAATGAGTGTGTTTTGAAAAATGGAGAAAAACTGGTTGATTTCCATCACAATCTTTGCAAAATTTCCGGCTATGAAATGGAAATATATGACAATCCGGAATGGAGAAAAAAAGTTCAAGATGTTTCAGGTTATTATTATTACACGATGCTTCATCTGATTGCTCACGGAATTTTGTTTGAGACTTTTTCTTTCGATGACAGGGAAAAAGGAGAAGCTGGATTTGTGGAAAAGATAGTTTTGCCGAATATTGAAAGAGTGGAGAAAGAATTTGGGTTAAGGCCATTGATAGTGCGTTTATATCCGGAAGATCAAACTGATGATGAGGATTTTTATTGGTGGAGTTATCCGCCAGGTGTAAATAAACATATAATTGATTGTGCGAATAATTTTAATCTAAAAATTAAATTAATAAAATAATAATATGTTTAAATTCCCCCCTGTAATAATAGGAGTTAAGCCATCAAAAATGCTTCCTGGTGAAGCAGGTTTGTTTGCCTTAAGATCATTAAAAAAAGGTACAATTATTATAGATCATGATTTCTCATATTCTGATAAGTTTTTTGGTAAGGATGTATATGAAAAATTAGACAGAATAACAAAAGAAGTTGTAGGCCATTTTGGGACTCAAGTCCAAGATGGTTTTTATGCAGTTCCCAATATGAATTATATGCCGATAGCATGGCTCGGTAATCATAGTTGTGAACCAAATATGGGATACGACAAAAAAGGAAGTTTGATTTTAATAAAGAATGTTAAATCTGGAGAAGAACTAACGCATGACTATGGATTTTCAGTGACTGACCCGGAATATAAGATGCCCTGTCTTTGTGGATCAAAGAATTGCCGCAAGATAATTACGGGCAATGATTGGAAAAATCCAGAATATTTCAAAAAAAATAAAAAATACATGAATGTATAATATAATAATTTGAAACTTAATTATTTAAAGGTAAAAATATAAATGTTTTGTACTGACATACCTGCTCCATTATATTTAGTTTTTTCTAACTCAGTTCCGCATCTTTTATACTACTCACATATCCCAACAGCATTGATTGCTTTGCTATTTGGTTTTTTTGTTTTTTATAGAAGTAGGAATTTGGCGAGTAAAATTCTTTTGTCCCTTTCAGCTGTTTTTTTCTTGTGGACATTTTTCAATCTTATTATTTGGACAAATGTGGATAGTAGTTTGATTATGTTTTTCTGGTCTCTGCTTGGAATTTTAGATCCCTTGCTTTTTCTTTTGTGTTTTTATTTTATCTATGTTTTTATCAACAAAAAGGATATTAATATTGGATTTAAAATATTTCTAGCTATGATAATTATGCCGGCGATTTTGTTTAATTTGAAAAATTCTAGTGGATTTTATATGCCTATTTGTGAGCCAATGGTTGGTCCGGGGATTGTAAAAATCTATGATTATTATATATTTTTTTTGGAATTATTCTTTGCTTTTTTAACTATAATTTTTTCTTTTTTTGGCTATCGAAAAGCGTGGGGAGATGAAAGGAAAAAAATTAGGTATGCTTCTATAGGATTATTATTATTTTTCCTTTCTTTTTTTATTGCGGGATTTCTAGCTAGCTATCTTGATGAAAAAGGTTATCTGTATGCTTTTGAGATTGAACAATATGGCTTATTTGGAATGACAGTTTTCATTCTTTTCCTTGGATACCTCATCGTTAAATTCAAAGCTTTCAACATCAAGCTCCTGGGAGCCCAGGCCTTAGTGGCCACCCAGGTCATCCTGATCGCTTCCCAATTCGCTTTTATCAGGAACAACACCAACCGGGTCCTGACCGGCATCACTTTGTTTTTGTCTTTTGTCTTCGGCTACTATCTCATCAAATCGGTCAAGAAAGAAGTGGAACAGAAGGAAGAACTGCAAACCGCCAACCGGGAGATCAACGTCAAGAACGTGAAACTGTTCATCGCCAACAAAGAACTCGGAGAAAAGAAAGACGAGTTGCAGAAAACTTCCGACAAACTGGCGGTAGCTAACGTCGAACTCAAAAAACTCGACCAGGCCAAAACCGACTTCATCGCGAGAGCTTCCCATGACCTGCGCGGACCGCTTACCAGCATCCGGGGGTATGTGTCGATGGTCGAAGAAGGCTCCTATGGGGAAATATCTTCCGGGCAGAAGGACGCGCTGGGCAAAACCCTGACTGTCATCAAGAATATGGGTCTTTTGATCGAGGATCTTTTCGCCGCTTCCAAAATCGAATCCGGCGGTATGAAATATGATTTCGCCAAATGGAAAATCGAAGACCTCTGCCAGGAGGTGATGGACACCTTGTTCATCAAAGCCAAGGATAACGGCCTGTATTTGAAATATGAAAAACCGGAAACCCCATTGCCGGAGCTCACCATCGACGGCAAGGTCATCCGCGAGGCGGTTTCCAATCTGGTGGATAACGCGGTGAAATATTGCCCGGCGGGCGGCGTCACCTTGGCTCTGACACAGGCGGAAAAATCCGGCTATGTCCCGCCAGTCACCAGCAATCCGGAGGAAAAAAGCATAAACATCAGCGGGCCGGTGGTCAGGATCACCATTTCCGATACCGGCATCGGCATTCCCAAAGAGGAAATCCCGCATCTTTTCGCTAAATTTTCGAGAGGCTTGGATACCAGCCGCCTGAATGCCGGCGGCACCGGACTGGGTTTGTATCTGTGCAAAGGCTTCATCGAAGGCAACGGCGGGCGCATCTGGGTGGAGTCGGAAGGCGAAGGTAAAGGTTCGCAATTCATCGTGGAACTGCCGATCATAACCCCGAAAGAAATCGCAAAGCAGGTCGGATGATCCGCTTGCCGGAATGGAAAAACCGGACCGGACCCGGAATTTTTTCCGGGTTTTTTGGCTGATTGACATCGAAATTTGAAAGAAGTATAATTGATTCATGAAAATCGCTGAGAGATAGGAATAAAAAACATGAAAAGTAAGAAAAATTATCCGGAAGATCATATCTTGGCGATGTTTGAGGAGATAAAAAGCCAAGGCGCGATCGCTATCGAGCAATGTGCCGGCCTGACAGAAAAGGTCGATTTGATATTGGAAGTTATCGGCGGAATGAAATTGAAACTAGCCGAAGTCAACAGAAGGCCTTCACGGGTTTAAGATGAAGTTATTGAAATCAAACACCGGCTCTCGGAAAAAGTCGATCGCGACGAATTCAACAAATATGAAAATCGCACTGGTTCACGATTATCTGGTCCAAGTCGGAGGGGCGGAAAAGGTTCTGGAATGTTTCACGGAGGTTTTTCCGGACGCTCCGATCCACACCTTGGTCTATGACAAAAAACTGATGCACGGTTTTTTCGAAGGCAAGGACATCCGGACGTCTTTTTTGCAGAACATCCCGTTTTCCCGGAAGAAGCACCGGGTTTTTCCGCAATTTATGCCGATGGCCATCGAACAGTTCGATTTTTCCGGCTATGATGTCGTCTTGTCGGATTCATCCAGTTTCGCCAAAGGCATCATCACCGGTCCGGAAACGCTGCACGTCTGTTATATGCACACCCCGATGCGTTTCGCTTGGGATGATTGCCAGAAATATACCGAAGATTTCTATTTCCCTTCGATTATAAAAAGGTTCATACCGCTGGTGATGAACTATGTCCGGATATGGGACCGTGTCAGCGCCGATCGGCCGGACAAGATTATCGCCAATTCCAATTTCATCGCGCGCAGGATAAAAAAATATTATAAAAGGGATTCCGCGGTAATCAATCCGCCAATCGATATCACGAGATTTTATACCAGCGCGGAGCGCGGGGACTATTTCCTCCTGGTCGGACGGTTTATGGCGTACAAAAAATTGGATCTCGTGGTCCAGGCTTTCAACCGGACGGGCTTGCAGTTGAAGATAATCGGCCGGGGTCCGGAATATCAGAAATTGAAAGAAATGGCGGAAGGCAATATCGAATTCCTAGGGCGCGTTTCGGACGAAGAATTGCCCGGATATTATGCGCAGTGCCGGGCGTTCATTTTCCCGCAAGAGGAGGATTTCGGCATAGTGGCTATCGAAGCGATGGCTTCAGGCCGTCCGATAATCGCTTTCCGCGGGGGTGATATCCCGGAACATATAGAAGAGGGGAAAATGGGCTTGTTTTTTGAAGAACAGACCGTGCCAGCCATCGTCGAGGCGATCGGCAAATTCAATGATGCCGACTATGATCCGGCCTATATCCGTGCGCAGGCCGAGAAATTTGACAAAAGCCTTTTTAAGGCTAGAATAAAGGAATATATAGAGAGTGAATACGGGAAATTCAAAGAATCGAATTGAGTTTCGGGATTCCTGCCGGTCCAGAGGGATTATCAATATTTAAATAAAAATATGGAACTGAAAGAATATTTCAAAATTTTCAGGAAGAATGGCGGATTGTTTTTCGGCGTGATCATCGTGATCGTGCTGGGCAGTTTCGCGTATTTCGCTTTGCGCCCGGTTTCATATTCAGCTTCGCTGGCGCTCAACATCACCCGCGGCGGCATCCAACAGACCGCCGATTACCGCTATGATGATTTCTACCGCTTGCAGGCCGATGAAAAATTCGCCGAAACCGTCGTGGAGTGGCTGAAAAATCCGCGGACCGTGGTGGATATCTATGGGAAAGCCGGAATCGGGACGGATAGTTTCACTATGCGCCGGCTGGCCAAAAGTTTCACGGCGGAGAAGCTTTCCGCGCAAATCGTAGCGGTTTCTTTTTCCGCGAAAGATGGAAAATCGGCGGAAAAAATTTCCGCGGCGATACCGGAAACCATCACGAAAAACATCAAACTGCTGAACAAGAAGCAGAACGAGGCCGCTTGGTTTGAAATCGTGGCGCAGGATCCGGTCATCATCCAGGATCGGATCGGCGCGCTGGCCATCCTTTTGGCATCGGCGGCCTTGGGGATTTTCCTTGGATTTTGGGCGGTGATGTTGAAACACTATTTGGAATAAAAACCGGACGGCATTTATCTTTAAACTGCAGGCTTATGCGGATCGGAATCGATGTTCGATGTTTGACGCAAGGAAGGAATACCGGGGTGGAGGAATATACCTTCAATCTTTTGACTAACCTGTTCAAGCTTGATACGCGCAACGAATATGTGCTTTTTTTCAATTCGTTCAGATCCGAGGCGGTCGATTTTTCCTGGATCAAGGAATTTCCGAATGTCAGCCTGAAAAGGTTCGCTTGGCCGAACAAACTTTTGAATTTCCTGTTTTGGTATCTGGACTGGCCGAAGATAGACAAAATGATCGGAGGGGCGGATATTTTTTTTATGCCCAATATCATCTTCGGCAGCGTGAGCCGGAAAACCAAATTGATTTTGACTATCCACGACTTGTCTTTCGCCAGATATCCCGAAACTTTTTCCTGGAAAAGAAGATTATGGCACGTCTTCATAAATCCGCAGAAAATGTGCCGGCGGGCCGACAGGGTCATCGCGGTTTCCGATTCTACGGCGCAAGACGTCGCGAACCTCTTCCGGATCAAGCCGGAAAAAATCCGGGCGGCCCATAGCGGCCTTTCGGAAAAATTCAAGGTCTTGGACCGCAATAACGGCGAGCTGGTCCGCGTCAAGGAAAAATACGGCTTGCCCTACAAGTTTATCCTTTTTTTAGGAACGATCGAGCCGAGAAAGAACATCGCGGCCATCATCGCGGCCTATAACCAATTGCAACGGGACGCGTCGGACGCCAATCAGGAGGAAATCGCGAAATACAGATTGGTCATCGCGGGATCGGACGGCTGGCTGAACGGGGAGATATTCGCCGAAATCAACGCTTCCCGGTACCGGGACAAAATAATAGTCGCGAAATTCATCGATGAAGAGGATAAGGAATTCGTGATGAACCTGGCTTCGCTCTTCGTCTATCCGTCGATTTTCGAGGGTTTCGGTTTTCCGCCGCTTGAAGCGATGGCTTGCGGGGTGCCGGTCATCACATCGAACAATTCTTCATTGCCGGAAATCGTCGGCAAAGGGGGGATTATGGTCGATCCGCACAAGCCGGATGAATTATACCGGGCGATGAAAGAAGTGCTGGCAGGCAGCGGATTGCGTGATGATCTTGTCGGCAAAGGCCTGGCCCAGGCCAGGAATTTCAACTGGTTGAGGACCGCGGAAGATTTTTTGAAGATGATCCATAAACTGTAGGAGCCGGCATAGGCCGGAATTCCTGGTTTCGGTTTTTGCGCGCATAGTCCCAAGCCGTTTTTGGTGGTATAATTAGGCTATGAAAATCGGAATCGACGCGCGTTTTTTCGGCATAAGGCAAAAGGGCTTGGGGCGCTATACCCAGAAGCTGGTGGAGAATTTGGAAAAAATAGATCCGGCCAATGAATATTGGATTTTCCTCCAACGGGAAAATTTCGAGGAATACCAGCCTAAGAATCCGAACTTCAAAAAAGTCTTGGCGGATTACCGGTGGTATACTTTCAGGGAACAATTATTTTTCCCGCTGATGGTGCGCAGGTATGGATTGGATCTGATGCATTTTCCCCACTTCAACGTCCCTTTGTTATATTTCAAAAAATTCATCGTGACTATCCATGATTTGACGCTGGTGCATTTTCCCACCGTCAAAAACAGCACGCTGCATCCGGTTTTCTACCGGGTGAAGTTTTTCGCGTACCTGCTGGTCATTCGGGCGGCGATAATGCGGGCGGAAAATATCATCGCCATTTCGCAATTTACCAAAGATGACGTCGTGAAAAAATACGGCCGGTCCGTCGAAAATAAAATAACCGTGACCTATGAAGCGTGCGAGGATTTCTGTATGTTCAGCCGGAGAAATGGCCAGGAAATTTTGCAAGAATATGGTATAATAAAGCCGTATCTGATTTATGTCGGCAACGCGTATCCGCATAAAAACCTGGACAGGCTGGTGTTGGCTTTCACCCGGGCGTTCGGAGAAAAAAAAGATTTCCAGTTGGTGTTGGTGGGCAAGGACGACTATTTTTACGGGCAGTTGCGGAAATCGGTTAGGAAACATCAGGCGGAAGATATCATTTTCCTTTCGGATGTTTCGGATTACGAATTGGACACTCTGTTCCATCGCTCGGTCGCCAATGTTTTTCCATCTTTATACGAAGGGTTCGGTTTGCCGCCGCTCGAGGCGATGTCCAAGGGCGTGCCGGTCATATCCTCGGATCATCCTTGTATGCGGGAAGTCTTGGGCGGGAGCGCGCATTTTTTTGACGGCAAGGATGTCGGGGCGATGGCTGAAGCGATGCGGAGAATCGTCAGCGACGCGGGATTGCGGGACGAATTGATCGGGAAGGGCTATGTCCAGGCTAAGAAATATAGCTGGAAAAAAATGGCCGAGGAAACTTTAGCAATATACTCGAATAAAGTTTGATGGAAAACAAAAATAAAACCCGTTCCTGGACGGGGGGAAATAAAATAAATCTTCGGATGTCGGATGTCCGGCCGGCTAACCAAACCGGCGGTTCGCCGATGGGAATGGCTGGAAAGACGGCAGGCTCTGATTCGCAATCGCGAATGTTCCGGGATGGTGCCGCCAGGCGGACAACTTTCGGGGATATCCGGCGTCCTGGGAGCGCCATATCGCGGCCGGCGCCTGTCCGGCGGGAAAAAAACGTGCCGGAACATCCGGCCGTTCCGGATGGCGCCGTAAAGATAGGAATCAAAAGGAATGTCGAACCGCGTTTTTTGGCGGCCGGACCGGACCGGATTTTTGCGGATTATGCCGGGGGTGCGGCGGCCAAGCGGACGGTATTTTCCGGTGCGCACGATCAAAAAAAGGATGTCCCTAGCCGGCGATATAAAAAAGTATTTTTTTCTTTCGCGGGAGTGGCGGCGGCCATATTTTTGGTAATCGCGGGTACGGGTTTTTTCAATAAGGGCATGGGGGTCAAGAAAGATGTTTTAGGTATCGGACAGGATGCGTATGCGGATCTGGCTATGGCCAGGGACGGCATCGCCGGGCGTGATTTCCAAAAATCTTCTTTGGAATTCAGCCAGGCCTATGATAAATTCGGGAAAATATCCCAGGACATAAACAGTCTGGGCGGAATCTTGGTCGAAACCTCCCGGTTCATCCCGTTTTTTTCAAAAATTTCCTCCGGCGACCATATCGCCCAGGTCGGGAAGGACGTTTCCCGGATTGGAATTTTGGCTAGCGGGATTATGCAGTCGCTGGACGCGATCAAGAATCCGTTGGCTGGCGATGCCGGTCCGACCGTGTCTTTTTTGCGGATATTCCAGGATACTGACAAGAATTTGAAAGAAATTTCCATCTTGATGCAGGATGTCCAGGATAATTTGGACAAGGTCAATCTTGACGATATTCCCGAAGATCGCCAGGCGCAATTTGTCGAATTGAAAAGCCAGCTGCCGGAAACGAACCTTTTCTTGGCTGAATTTATCGGCAACAGCCAGATTTTTACGGATGTGCTGGGCGGTAACGGGATGCGCAAATACCTGTTTCTTTTCCAAAACAACCAGGAGATGCGCGCTACGGGAGGTTTCATCGGCACCTATGGAGTGCTGGATATTTCCAATGGCAACGTGAGGAAATTTTTTATCGACGGGATATATAATCCGGACGGCCAGCTGCGGGAAAAAGTCATTCCGCCGGTGCCGATCCAGAAAATTTCGGCGGCTTGGAGTTTGCATGACAGCAATTGGTTTCCGGATTTTCCCAAGTCGGCTGAGAAGGCCGCCTGGTTCTATGAGAAGACCGGCGGTCCGACCGTGGACGGCGTGATCGCGATGACGCCGACCGTGATGCAAAAGATGCTGGAAATCACCGGGCCTATCGAGTTGCCGGAATACGGCGTGACGGTGGATAAGGACAATTTCATAGAAAAGATCCAATACGAAGTGGAGGTGGACTATGATAAGGAGCTGAACAAGCCCAAACAGATTTTGGCCGATCTGGCGCCGAAAATTTTGGACAAACTTTTCAACGCCAGGAATTTTTCCGATATCGCCCGGACTATGGACGTCTTGTCGGAGAGTTTGGATGAAAAACAAATTTTGATTTATTCCAAAAATTATGAAATTGAAAAAGTATTATCCGGGCAGGGCTGGTCGGGCGAGATATTGGATACGCAAAAGGATTATGTGAGCGTGGTCAATACGAATATCAACGGGTATAAAACGGACGGGGTGGTCGATGAAAAAATCGAGCATCAGGCGGAAATCCAACCGGACGGATCGGTGGTTGACACCTTGACCGTAACTCGCCATCATAGGGGAGGCAGTTTGGAACATGATTGGTGGAATAAAGTCAACGCGGATTATATGCGGGTCTATGTCCCGGAAGGCTCCGTCTTGCTTTCAGCTGAGGGGCAGACGCGCGAATACGACACGCCGCCTTTGGATTACCGCGCTTTGGCTTTCAAACAAGACGCCCAAGTGCGGATGGAGGAGGATTCGCTGGAAATCGATGAAGAAAGCGGAACCAGGATTTATGCGGATTCGGGCAAGACCGTTTTTGCCAACTGGGTCTATGTCAGTCCGCAAGAAACGGTGGTCATAAAATATAAATATCTGTTGCCGTTCAAACTCAGTATGGATGGTGCAGGCAAACCGGCGGACACGTATTCGCTTTTGGCCCAAAAACAAGCCGGCAGCTTGGGCAGCGCGTTCACGGCGGAAATCGCCTATCCGGACAACTATAAGATGGTTTGGAATTATCCGGAAAAGGTCAGGCGGGAAAATAATAATATAAAAATCGAATCCGATCTCAAGACGGATAAATTCGTAGGCGCCGCGTTCACGCAAAGATAAATTTATGATGGATAAAATTTTCAAAGCTAATTTCATATTGAAATCCCGGCCGACCGAATCGGTCATTTCGGCGGCTTTCGTAATCACGGTCGCGGGCCTTGTGAGCAATCTGCTCGGGCTTGTGCGCGATCGCCTGCTGGCTTCGAATTTCGGAGCGGGGGACACGCTGGATGTCTATTATGCGGCCTTCCGGATTCCGGATCTGATTTATAGCTTGCTTATCCTGGGTTCGATGAGCGCCGCTTTCATTCCGGTTTTCACCGGATTGCGAAGCAAGGACGGGGATAATGACGAAGCTTGGCGGCTGACCAACGGGATTATGAACCTGTCTTTGTTTTTAATCATCATCATTTCGCTGGCCTGTGCGATCGCCGCGCCGCTTTTGATGCGGATCATCACTCCGGGTTTTTCCCCGGAAAAGATGGAAAGCGCGGTCCTGTTTACCAGGATAATGTTCTTAAGCCCGATTTTATTGGGTGTCAGCGGGATTATGGGTGGTGTCCTGACTTCGATGAAACATTTTCTAGTGTATTCGATCGCGCCGCTCCTGTATAATATCGGCATCATTCTGGGCATCACCGTGTTTGTCCGGCTGATGGGGCCGATCGGGCTGGCGTGGGGCGTGGTCTTCGGCGCCTTGATGCATATGGTCCTGCAATATACGACGGTGCGGAAATTGGGCTATGTCCACCGATGGGGATTGGCGGCGGCCTGGCAAAACCGGAATGTGCGCAAGGTTTTCACCCTGATGCTGCCGCGGATGACCGGCATCGCGATCAACCAGTTCAATCTGATGGTGATCACGGTCTTCGCTTCGACGCTGGCCGCCGGCAGTTTGGCGGTGTTCAATTTTTCCCAAAACTTGGCCAGCGTGCCGCTCAGCGTGTTCGGGATATCTTTCGCTATCGCGGTTTTTCCCGTCTTGTCAACGTATGCCGCGCGTGACGAGAAGGAAAATTTCATAAGGGCTTTTTCGGAAACTTTCCGCCAGATAATGTTTTTCGTCATCCCACTCAGTGTGTTTATGGTCGTCTTGCGGGCGCAGATCGTGCGGGTCGTGTTGGGAGCCGGAAAATTCGATTGGAACGATACGATCCTGACCTTCCAATGTTTGGGCATCTTGGCGCTCAGCCTGTTCGCGCAAAGCGCGGTGCAGCTCCTGGCCCGTTCGTTCTATGCCTTGCAAGACACCAAGACCCCTTTCTATATCGCCATCGCTACGGAGGCCGTGAATATCCTGGCGGTCATAATGCTCATCGGCCGCGTCCAGATCGTCGGTTTGGCGATCGCGTTTTCTTTGGCCAACGTGGTGCAGATGATGCTGTTACTTTTTTTCTTGCGCGCTCGCTTCGAGAGTTTGGATGATAAAAACATCATCCTGTCGGTATCGAAAATCGCTTTCGCTTCCTTCGCGGCCGGCCTCGGGATACAAGGCGCGAAATACGCGGTCGCTTCGGTGGTCGATTTGGATACTTTTTTGGGAGTTTTCACCCAATTGACCGTTCCGCTGGCCCTGGGATTCGTGATTTTTACCGGCATCAGCCATTTCTTGAAGCTGGAAGAATACGTCTTGTTCAGAAATTCCCTGACCCGCAAGATATTCAAAGGCAATAAAGTCATTTTAGAAAGCACGGATGAAGTGAGTCGGATGTGACAGATGTACATACTCTAGAAAAAAGCGGCAGGCAAGTTTTAGGGATTAAAATAAATCCGGATAACGCGCAATAATTTAGCATAACAAACAAATTATCGAGCATTATACGAAACAAATTTCGCGCATAAACGAGTTATCGGAAATAAAATTTTTTTAATTCACTTTTTTAACATTATGGAATACAAGGATTTCATTACTCAATCTCTGAAAGAAGCTTCTGACGTTGCAAGAAAAAGTTTTGGCAAAGTTGCTGGCATCACCAAGGAAGATGATAATAATCAGGTACTTACGGAAACTGACTTAGAAATCGGTAAATTATTGATTGGAAAAATCCAAGCCAAATTTCCGGAGCATAACATCATTGATGAGGAAGCTGGAGTGATTGATAAAAAGTCAGTTTTTACATGGGTCATTGATCCAATTGACGGCACTAGCAACTTCGCCAACGGAACGCCGCTGTACGGGATAATGCTTGGATTGTTAAAAAATAATGTTCCGATTGCTGGTGGACTAGCTTTGCCAAACTTTTCCGAAATTTATGTGGCCGAGAAAGGGCAAGGAGCATATTGTAATTCCGAAAAAATCTGCATTACCAAAGAAGGCGATTTGAAAAAAGCGCTTGTAGCGTATGGAATTGATGGTCACCAAGAAAATCCGAAGTTTACAAGAGATGAGTGTGCGCTGCTAGCTGAAATAGTTTTGAATATTAGAAACTTAAGAAGCAGTAATAGTGTTTTTGATATTGCTATGGTAGCCAAAGGAAATTATGGTGCTTTTTTAAATCGCACGAGCAAAATATGGGATAATGTTGCCCAGCAGATAATTATTGAGGAAGCGGGCGGAATTTATACAGATTTTTTCGGAAATACGATTGATTATTCAAATGCCCTTTCTCAACCACAAGACAATTTCACCTTTCTTGCGTCGTCTCCAGCCCTGCATGCAAAGTTATTGGAGGTTGTTAAATCCCAATCTATTTGATAAAAGTGAATTAAAAAAATTTTACATCCGATAACACGGCACATGCGGTTCAAAAAATTTGCGCAATTAGATTTTATAAGGAATGCAAATTTTTTTTAACCCAAATTGCGCTGACGAAACGGCAAGTTTAGTGATATAATCAAGTAAAGCGATATTAACAAAATAATCAATTAATCCACGGCGCAACTTCGCATGTGCCGATACGTTAGATGAAATTTTTGTGCGACACTCTCTAAATTATAAATATATGCTACCAAAACGATTAGATCGAAAACCAATCTATGAAAGCCAATGGATAAATCTATATATCGACAAAGTTTTAATGCCTTCTGGAAAAATTATAGAAAAATATCATCAACTTGATTACCCGAAGGAGTCAATAGCCGTATTATTGCTAAACGCCAAAAGCGAAATTTGTTTTATCAAGTCTTTGCGCTATACCACGCAAAAGATTGAATGGGAATTGCCTGCTGGTGGCGTTGAAAATGGTGAAGATATTTTATTAGCCGCTGAACGAGAAGTAATGGAGGAAGTTGGTTTTAAAGCGAGGGCATTAAAACTTCTTTACTCTTACAATCCTTCGAACGGAATGTCGAATCAAAATGTTCACATAATTTTAGGTAATGTTGAAACTGGCGAGCAGGCCGAAATCGACACAGACGAAGTCAAGGAAATCCATTGGCTTTCATTAAGTGAAGTAAAAGAACTGATCGCTAATAATGAGATTAGTGATGGCACTTCTCTGATGCCATTGTTATTATATCTAAGTGGAATAGTGTCACACAAAAACATCATCTAACACTCAATATCCGCGAGGACTAAAGCCACATTTCAATTCGTTTCACTTCATTGAAACGTCGGATATCGAGAAACGTTATGTGAAATAAGTCTATTTTTAACTCTCTCGCTATGAAAATTTTTATCACCGCCCCCTTCAAAGAGGGTGAAAATAAATCCGAAATAGAAAACTTGTGCAACTTGGTAAAAGAAGCCGGGTTCGATGACTTTTGTTTTATCCGTGACGTTGAAAATTATCAAAAGATGTTTTATGATCCACGGGAATTGATGGATCGCGCCAAGGAAGAAGTCCTTGAGTGCGATGCTTTATTGATCGACCTATCAACCTCATCTACCGGACGGGCTCTTGAGGCGGGAATCGCCTTTGGTGCCGGCAAAAAGATCATCATAATAATCAATAAAGGGGTCCAGCTTCGGGACACTGCCAAGGGGGTCGCTGATAAAATCATTGAATATGTCGATTTGACCGACATAGTAGAACCTCTAAAAGAGTTCCTGCGAGAAGTTGAGAGTTAAAATAGGCTTGTATCGCAGGATATGGTAATCTGATCCCACTACGTCCCATTAAAATGCTGCACGCTTCAGATTTTGAAATTATTATCCAGGGAATTTTATGACAACAAATAAAGTCCGCATAATGCCAAGTTATATCCCGCTTACCCAGCAAAAATATTGTTGCTTGCCTTGCTGTATTCAATGGGTAATGTTGCGCCGCGGGTTGAATTTGATTTCGCAGGATGAAATGGCCAAAGATTTGGGCGTTGTTATTGCCCCAGAAGATCAACGATTGTTCAATATAAAAATGAAAGTTGCGGGAAAACTGCCGCAAGACAGACTTGGCTATGGCACGTGGGTCTATAAAATACCGCAATTTTTGAAGAAGCATAAAATATCTCTGGCTGTTGAGCGTCATTACCCTTCGAAGATAGGCGACATAAAAAATTTTCTATGCGAAAACTTAAAAGCTGGTAATGACATTATTGTTTCGTTTAACATGGCTGCTTACGCTAAACCTGGAAGCGGGGTCAATTATGGCCATAGCTGCGTGGTAGATTCTGTCACTGTAAAAAATAAAAATGTTGTTGTTACGCTTGGCGACCCTGCTTATTCGCATAGAAAATTTTTCGATATAGACCTTCAAAAATTGCTCAATGGCATGAGTACGAAATATGGCGAAGAAAAAAGTTTTAAGGTATTCTACGAAAAGTGTCCCAAATAATAATAAAGAGAGCCAAAAACTTCTGATATTCCTAAACGTTAAGTGAAATTGAATTAAGCTACATCTCATGAAAGAATTAAGTCTATTTGATAAACAATGTTTTGAGGCGGCCATCAGTATTGCCCGTGAAACTTACAAGGCTGGCAATTATCCCGTGGGTGCTGTTTTGGCTATTGATGAAAAAATCGTTGACACTGCTGGCAACGAAATCAATAAACAAAAATCCTTCGTCAATCATGCTGAAAATAGTTTGATAATAAAAAATAGTCAGCTTTTGAGTGAAGCTTGGAAGCATGGTAAGGCTATTTCTCTTTACAGTACGCTTGAGCCTTGCATCCAGTGTCTTGGTGCTTCAGTCACTAACCATATAAATCGGATTTTGTTTATTGAACGCGATCCAAACGGCGGTGCGTGCAATTTACGCCATGACAATATTGGATTGTGGTATAAAGAAGTTTGGCCTGAAATTGAGCATTGTGATTTTTCCGACGAGCCAAAACAGCTCATGATAAAATTTTTCCACGAAGAAATAGAACGGGGCAATACTGAATGGCCTACAAAAATGTTGCGGTTGTTAAAAGCCGCTTAATTAAACATCGCAGAACACCAAATATGAGGTTCTAAAAATTTACCACAATTAAAACTAAAAGGGGGATAGATTTTTCTCTCCCCTGCCTACCGGCAGGCAGGCAGGCAGATCCCGCGCTTTTCAGTTTTGCTGTAATTTGGGGTATAATAAAATTAACAAAATGTCAGGAATATTTAAGATTTTGTGCATAGAAGCAAAAGCGCAGGACTTCAGATATTCTTAATCGTTATCTGAAATTTTGTCAGCCTAATTAATAATCCAACATTACTATGTCTGATAAAGAAAGATTTAAACCATACGTCGCCGCCTACCTTGTGCTGATTAAGGACGGGCAAGTTTTACTTCTCAGACGCTTCAACACTGGCTATCAAGACGGCAATTATAGCTTGGTGGCAGGACATCTTGATGGTGGTGAAACAACGAAACAATGCATTATCCGAGAAGCCAGTGAAGAAGCTGGGATTAAGGTAAGTCCGGAAGACCTCGAGGTGGTTCATGTTATGCATCGATTAGCATCTGATCGCGAATATTTTGATATTTATCTTCGTACTGAAAAATGGGCTGGTAATATTACCAATATGGAACTTGATAAATGTGACGAGCTTAAATGGTATAATATGGACGGTCTTCCGAACAACATTTTACCAGAAGTAAAACTTGCCCTAGAGAATATTAACAAGAATGTGCATTATGGCGAGTTCGGCTGGGCGGCTTAGTGATTTTAAAAACGACGGCAGACAAAACATCAGACAACACCAAATATCTGGTTCAAAAATTTTTCACTTTTAAATTTCAAAGGTAAGAAAAATTTTCTCTCCCAAATTTGCTTTCGTTACACTCCAGCAAACTTCAGATATTTGGATACGTTAGCTGAAATATTAAAAAATTATTTTCGGCCTTAGCGGGCATTCAATCTAGGCAAATTTATTTTTTTAATCCAAGGCCATGACAAACAACGAAAACAATCTCAGACAAACCGCAATAAAAGCAGCCAAAGAAGCTGGAAGATTTTTGATGGAAAATATTGACAATGTAAAATCTGACGAAATTCAATATGACGTACATGCTAATCCGACAACAAAAATAGACAGAGCATCAGAACAAAAAATTGTTGAAATAATTAAAGTATCTTTTCCCAAGCATGCTTTTTTAGGTGAAGAACTAGGTAAAAGTGTGTTAATTTCAGAATATAAATGGATTATTGATCCAATTGATGGTACAAATAACTACATTGCTAAGCGAAATACTTTTTCGGTGTCCATTGGGCTAGAATATAAAGGCGAAATTATTTTGGGAGTCATCTATTTACCAAAAACAGATGAAATGTTTGTTGCTGAGAAAGGAAAGGGCGCAACCTTAAACAATGAACCTATACACACAAGCAAAGCCTATGATTTATCAAAAGCAATTATAACTTACTCAACTTATCCTGGAAGTGAAGATGATGAAATTGGTGGACTTGATAAAAGAATAATGAATTCAATTCCCAATGTTAAATATTTTGGATTTTACGACAGCACCCACATTGTTGATGAAACATTTGGAAAAGGTGGAATGGCTGCCGAGTTTTGTTATTTGGCATGCGGTCGAATTGACGGTTTAATCAGATTGAAACAAAAACCATGGGATGTTGCAGCCGGCAGCCTTATTGCCGCTGAAGCCGGTGCGATAATGACTAATTTAGACGGAAAAGAATGCGATGTTTATGAAGGAGATTATGTTGCAGGTAACGCTAAAATTGTTAAGCAGTTGTTGGGAATTGTAAAGAAATAAAACACAGCGGAAGGATTAAAAAAATAAATTTGCCCCAATTAAATCTTTTGTCTAACGACAAAAGCGAAAAGAATTTTTAATACATCAGCTAACACTCAATATCCGCAAGGGCTAAAGCCACATTCGCTAAGGCGAACGTCGGATATTGCGAAACGTTCGGCGAAATAATTTTTTTATCTTGGTGGTAATTTTTAGATTTGTGATTTAATTAAGGACAGAAAATTTGATTTTTAATTTATTTATAGAGGGGGAAAAGGTGTTTTCTCCGCTGAGGCTACGTAAACTATTTAATTTGTATTTTTTATGATAAAAGCGATTATATTTGATTATGACGGTGTGATAATAGACTCTTTTGTGAGCGTCTTTGAAGTTTATAAAATGATTTGTAGGCGCTTCAAAGTTTCTTGCCCAAAAACATTGGAAGAATTTAGGGTTGTTTATGGCTATAATTACAAAGAGTGTTTGAAAAATTTAGGCATCCAAGAGAAAGATTTTGAAGAAGCCAATTCTATTTATTTAAGAGAAATTGTCAAAATGGAGCATGGTGTTTTTGAGGATATAGAAAATGTGATAAAGGAGCTTGCTACAAAATATAAATTATATCTGGTGTCTGCTTCCCATAGTAATGAAATTCTGCCTAAAATAGAAAAATTTGGCCTAACAATTTTATTCGAAAAAATTTATTGCGGAGCAGACCAAAAAACCCGCAAGAGCGATATGATGATAGGTTTGATACAAGAGAATAACTATTCATCAGATGAAATCGTATCCATAGGCGATAGAGCTATTGATTACGAAGTTTCAAAAAAAGCTGGTATAAATGATGATAATATTATATTAGTAGATTATGGCTGGGGACTTGATAAAAGTATGGTTGGTAATACAAGGGTGGCAAATAACCCAAAGGAAATATTGAGATTGATGAACAAAACTTAATAAGGAGTTTTGAATTTTGGGCATTCACCCCTGACCCATCTGCCCAAAATCCAAAACAAAAATCAAATTTTCTTAGTAATAAAACAGAGTTTAGTTCAATAAATATTGAGATAAAAAATTTACATCGCACAACACCGAATATGAGGAAAAAATGAAATTCCCTCTTGTATTTTCTGGACTTGAATTTCATTTTTTACCCGAATTTTTGCCCTTTTCTTCTGTTGATATATAATAAAGAAGTAGCAAAAACTTGAAGAGAGAGCCCGACTTTTAATCAATCTTCCAATTTTTTCTTATCGGAGTCGGCTTTTGCCACATCGCATAACGCCGCATATCTGGTTCCGCTCAATAAACTTTTTGTAATTATCTATGGATTATATTAAAAATACTATTAATTTCTACGATCAAAATGTCGACGAATACATTAAAAACACGACGAACTTGCAAAACAAAGATTGGCTCGACAAATTCATTTCGTATCTGCCTAAAAATGGAAGCGTTTTGGATATCGGTTGCGCCTTTGGTCGCGATACGGATTTTTTTGCTTCTAACAAATACGTTACGACTGGAATCGACCTTTCTCAAAAAATGATCGATAAAGCCCGATCATCCGTCCCAGATGCCAAGTTCCATGTGATGAATATGTTAGATTTAAATTTTAAGAACAAATCGTTCGATGGCGTCTGGTGCAGCGCCACATTATTGCATCTGAATAAAGTTGATGCCTTAAAAGCACTGAAGGAAATGAAAAGGGTGCTTAAAGCCAGTGGCGTATTATATATAAATTTAAAAAAAGGCAGTGGCGAAAAAGTAATCACGGACGACAGATATGATAACGCAAAAAAATTCTATTCTTACTACTGCGAAAAAGAAATAAAAGACATGCTTTCTGAGCATAAATTTGAGATACTGGATTTTGTCCTTGAAGAAAATCCCATACAAGAATATGTAAACACGGGAATTATTTTTTTAATCGCCAAAAATAAATAGTTACAAAACAGCTTATTAGGCTACGTCCAGATTTCGATTTAATGATAGTTACGACGAGTCAGGAATTTTGCGTAATTATATTTCAAGGAGTGCAAAATTTCTTCTCTCAAATTGCGCTGACGAAATGGCAAGTTTAGTGATATAATCAAGTAAAGCGATATTAACAAATTTAATCAATAATCCATGGTGCAACTTCGGATGATGCGCATACGTTGTATGTGATCGTAATTTTTTATCTAATAAACAATGTCCAAACCGACTTTCACAATTGGCGTATTCGCGGCTATATTCGACGATGAAAACCGTATTTTATTTTGCCATAGGACTGATTGCGATTTGTGGAATCTCCCCGGAGGCACCCTTGAACATGGTGAGACACCTTGGGAATGCGTCGTTCGAGAGGTAAAAGAAGAGACTGGATTCAACACGGTTGTTGAGCGGCTAACAGGCGTATACAGCAAGCCAGATAAGGATGAGATTGTGTTCCAATACATCTGCAAAGTCATCGGCGGAGAAATCGTTCTGAATCCAGAGGCTGATAAAATAAAATATTTTGCCTTTAAGGACATCCCACGCAATACTTCACCAAAACAAGTCGATCGTATAAAAGACATTTTGAAAAACCCAGGCGAGGTGATTACGAAAAAGCATACCGGCAAATCATCATTCCAGTTAATCAATGAGGGGCTGCTTTAACACGAAAAAAATTACGACAGCGCATAACACCTGTATACGCGGTTATAGGAATCCATCTTGATCTAAACTTTTTTTCGCTTTCGGGAAATAATAATCAAGAGGATAAATTTCTTTCACCCAAATTTTTATCAATCTCTATGAATGAAACCGACTATAAAATAATTGATAGTGCTGGAGGAATAGTTGTAAATAATAAAAATCAAGTCGTTTTAGTTTTAATGAAAGATGTTGATGCTTGGGATTTCCAAAAGGAGGCATTGAAAAAGGTGAAGATATCATTGATGCGGCGAAACGGGAAATTTATGAAGAAGCAGGAATTAAAAAGCTGACCTTGATAAAAACATTGCCCAACTACAAGAGACGAGCAGCTAACGATAATCCGGTCATTATCGATACTTATATGTTTCTTTTCAAATCCGAGCAAGAACATATCCATCCTACGGCTAAAGACATCGTTAAAGCTAAATGGGTCAATAAATCAAATATGGTAGAAAATTTATCATTGTTGGAGGCAAAAAATTATTTTAGAAACATAGAAAACGAAATATAAAAAAGCTAAAATTCTTAATGGCTCCACCTGAATTTAATCCCGTAGCCTGGTGAATATTCCAAATCAGTCTATTAACAAGCGTCCCTAATCATGTTAAGATTTGGGTGATAAAGTCGGGATTAAACTTCAGATATGCAGATGCGTCAGACAAAATATTTTTAAAAAATTTTATGAACGAAGCGGCAACAAAAGGAAAATTATTCAATAAGGTCGCCCAATTCGCCCTTCCCGGATTGACTATCGGCGCGCAAATAGCGACTTCGTTAAAATTTCCGGAATATGGATTAATAATGAATTTGCTTGCCCAGCCGTTTTGGCTATATTCATCATGGAAGGCCTGGAAACAAGCCGGGCAAATCGGGATTTTGATTACGACGATTATTTTTACCATTATAACCACGTTCGGCATCATCAATTACTGGTTTCTGTGATCTGCGAATCTATAATTTTTATTTAAACAAAATGGAATTATCAAACGATGAACAATGTCCTGAATGCGGTCGCTTCAACAATCGAGGCGTTTCGATTGACGCGGTCATCATAAAAGATGATAGGATTTTATTTATCAAGAGAGGCGCGAATCCGTTCAAAGGTTTTTGGGCTTTGCCTGGCGGATATGTGGAATGGGATGAATCGACGGAGGAATCCGTCATAAGGGAAGTCAAAGAGGAATTAGGCGTCGCAGTCGAGTCGATCAAGCTTATCGGGGTTTACGGCAAACCGAATAGGCATCCCAAACAAGTCATAGATATGGCATATGCTGTGACAATTTCAGGCAGTCCAAAAGCCGGTGATGACGCCCTTGGATACGAATGGTTTCCGCTGGATGGCTTGCCGGACGAACTTGCGTTTGATCATAAAATAATCATAGGCGATTATCTGGCAAATGCTAACAACTAAAATACAAAAACGATTATTTTTTTTAATGATATTCATATATGGTTGAAAAAAATATTAATAAAATAGACCTTGATAATTATCAAAGGCTTTTTGGCGGGAAAGTCAGCGCGCCTTATTTTTTAGGGCTCGAGCTGTTTTCTGAGTTTTACCGATCAATGGATCTGTTGGCGGTTTTCGATGGCGAAACACTTGATAGATATATTTCCAAACAAAAACTAGGACTTGCCCTTAGCGAAGGCGGGAGATTTTATAAAAGCAAACCGGATATAGGACGATTTAGAAAAAACTTCGAGGAATATATGGAAAGATCGGAAATTTTCTTCAAAAACACGTTGGAAATCGAAACTCAAAATATAAAACAGGAGGATGTTAAAAAATTTCTAGAACTCGTAGCCCAGTTTTATTTCTTTTATTCCAAAACTGAATTTTTTTATGCCGATGGGGCGCAAAACAATATTGAAAAAAACTTCGGTGATTTTGGAGATTTCAGATTGAGAGCCAAGGGATTCATCAATAGGATGTCTTTTGAAAAAAGCAGTTATTTCCATAGGCTTATAGCCAAGCTTTCAAAAAAATTTACCGTACCGTCCAATGACCTGCAACTTTATTCCATTGAAGAGGTCCTGCTGCTTTTTAAAGGTGAAAAAGTCGTTCAGAAGCAATTAGGGGATAGGCGGACAGCTTATGTCGCAATCTTCCTTGATAATAAAATGCGGATTTTATTTGGCGAAGATGCTAAAAAAATCATACGGAATATGGAAGATAAAACAGGAGAAAACACTATCGTTGGCCATATCGCGAATAAGGGCAGGGTTCGCGGAACGGCAAAGGTTCTCAAAAGCGATATTCTTGACGTGGATGAGAATGAAAGGATTGAAATCATAGGTTCGATGGCAAGCGGACAAATATTGATTGTCGAGACAACCGGACCGGAATTGATGATGGCTTGCAAAAAAGCAGCTGCCATAGTCACCAACCAGGGTGGCATGCTTTCCCACGCCGCCATCGTATCTCGGGAATTCAATATTCCTTGTATCGTGGGCACTAAGAATGCGACCCAAGTCCTGCATGATGGGGATTTGATAGAAGTCGACGCATATGCGGGGATTGTCAAAGTTTTAAAGCGTGTTGAAAAATAAAAGATAAAAAAACCGTAATATGCGCAGGGAAGTTAAGCTTTAAAGATTATTCCGATCCGCTTGTCCCAAATCCTTGATTATTCTCCGATTCTAGGCTAAGATGGAGACTATATGAGCCAAAAGAACGTTAGGAATTTCTGTATCATCGCCCACATAGACCACGGCAAGTCGACCCTTTCGGATCGGCTTTTAGAGCTGACCCACACCGTGGAACAAAGGAATATGAAGGCGCAACTCTTGGATCAGATGGATTTGGAGCGGGAGCGCGGCATCACCATCAAGCTGCAGCCGGTGCGGATGGATTACGAACTCAACGGCGAAAAATATGTCTTGAACCTGATTGATACGCCGGGACACGTGGATTTCGGCTACGAGGTTTCGCGGTCTTTGGCGGCGGTGGAGGGCGCGGTGCTTCTGGTGGATGCGACCAAGGGCGTGCAGGCACAGACCTTGTCCAATCTGTATCTGGCCATCGAGCAAGGTTTGGAAATCATTCCCGTGGTCAATAAGGTGGATTTGCCGAACGCCGACGCGCCGAAAGTGAAGAAAGAAATCATCCATGTCCTGGGTTGCAAAGAAGAAGATATTTTTGAAGTTTCCGGCAAAACCGGTTTGGGCGTGGACAAACTCTTGGAAGAAATCGTCAAGACCATACCGTATCCGAAGGGCGATGCCGGCAAACCGTTGCGGGCGCTTATTTTCGATTCGAAATACGATACGTACAAAGGCGTGGTGGCGTATGTGCGGGTGTTGGATGGCAGTGTGAAACGTGATGACAAAGTGGCGATGATGGCGGGAATGGCCGACAGCGATGTGGTGGAAGTGGGTTATTTCAAACCGGATATGCAAAAGATAGGCAATCTGACGGCCGGCGATATCGGCTATCTGGCTACCGGTTTCAAAAGCGTGGAATATTGCCGGGTGGGCGATACGATCACCTTGGCCGGGTACCGCGGCAAGGTGGAAAGTTTGCCAGGCTACAAGAAAGTGACGCCGATGGTGTATGCTTCTTTTTATCCGATCGAGGGCGACGACTACAATTTTATGCGCGACGCCTTGGACAAGTTGAAGCTCAATGACGCGGCCTTTGAATTCGAGCCGGAGTCGAGCCAGGCCTTGGGGCGCGGTTTCCGTTGCGGGTTCCTGGGGATGCTGCATTTGGAAATCATCCAATCCAGGCTGGAGCGGGAATTTGAAATCAGTCCGACCATCACCACGCCGAGCGTCGTGTATGAAGTGGAAATAAAAGGGAAAACTGAACGGATAAAAATTTATTCCGCTACCGAAATGCCGGACGCGTCGGTGATCGACAATATATATGAACCCTATGCCAAGCTGGACATCATTTCGCCAGCCGCGTATCTGGGTTCGATTATGGAAGTGATGCGCAATACGCGGGCGCAATATTCGAATACGGAATATATCGACAGTGAGCGGATCATCTTGACGTTCGATTGCCCCTTGACGGATGTCATCACCAATCTGCATGATGATTTGAAAAGCGCTTCTTCCGGATATGCTTCGATGAATTATGAAATCAAGGATTACCGGCCGAATGACCTGGTGAAACTTGATATCCTGGTGGCGGGGGAAAAATTCGACGCTTTTTCGCGCATCGTGCCGAGGGAAAAGGCCAATTCGGAAGGCAAGGCGATCGTGGAGAAGCTGAAGAACTCGATTCCGAAACAGAATTTTCTAATCGCCCTGCAGGCGACTATCGGTGGCAAAGTGATCGCGCGCGAAAGCATCCAGGCTTTCCGCAAGGACGTGACCAGCGGACTGTATGGCGGGGACATCACGCGTAAAAGGAAACTTTTGGAAAAACAGAAAAAAGGAAAAAAGAAAATGAAAAGCATCGGCCGCGTAAGCATCCCGTCGGACGCTTTTTTGGCGGTTCTAAAAAGATAAATATAACAACTCCGATGGATCCCGTTTCCCTAGGCGTCATAATTTTCTTCCTAGCGATCAACGCCGCCGCTTTTTTGATTATGCTTTTTGACAAACTCAACTCGCGGAAAGCGGGCGCGGAAAGGATTTCCGAAGGCTTGTTGTTTTTTATGGCTACGGTTTTCGGCAGTATCGGGGTTTATGCCGGGATGTTCGCTTTCCGCCACAAAACCCGGAAATGGTATTTCATCATCGGGATCCCTTTGCTGATTCTGCAAAATTGCGCGTTTTTGTACGTCTTTTACGGTTTTTTGACCGAAGGTGTCTTTTGATTTGTAGTACCTATTGACAGGAAGGTTTTTTTGCGGTATAAATCACAGTTACTTAATGAGAGTGTTTTTTAAAAATTTATCAGCACGGGGGTGCGTATGAATACGGCAACAGTGAAAGGAGATATTAATTCTCCTAAGGGCAGATATGTCAGAGTGATATTTAACGATGGCAATATGAAGTATGCTAAAATTTTTTCACAGGGAATGGATGTAAAAATTATCCTAAATGTGGAGAACTCTTTCACGGACGATATCTCCGTTTTGCAAAAAGAAATAGAGGACGCTTTTGCGAGGTCGATAAAACTTTCAATCCAAGAAGAGCGTGACTCAGAGGGGCGCATTGATAAGTATGTCTTAGAAATGCGCGAAGGCGGAAAGCTCAATTTCGGAGAGTTTCTGGATAGAATGTCGTCCAGTCTCCGGATTGGGGAGCTGCTGTTGTATTTTATTCCTAAAAAGTAAAAAAGGGCAGCCCCAGAAAGATCAACCTAGGGAGGGTCGGATTCATCCGATGCCTCCCTTTTAATTTTCCCGGAATTCCGCCGTTTGTGTGTGCGGTGATTTTATTGTAGAATTCAGGCAAAGCTAATATTTAGCCGGAAACAAGATGAAAAAAATACCAGCCAAATTTTTGATCGGGGAAAACGATATCAAGGCGGCGGATATCTCGGCGGTGAACGGGTTGCTGAAGCAATTAAATCCGGAGGCTGCCGCGGTGGATTATAGAAGAATCAAGGAGGTCATGCATTCCGGGATAATAATGACGATACGCGATTCTGCCCAGGGAAACGTCCTGGTCGGTATGGGGACATTGATACCGCTTCGGAAAATATTTTCTTTTTGCGGCAGCATCGAAGATGTCGTTGTTGATGAAGAATACCGCGGCCAGGGGTTGGGACGGAAAATAATGCAGATCCTTTTGGATAAAAGCCGGGCCCTAGGGATGAAATATATCGATCTGACCAGCCGGCCGCAGAGGAAAATCGCCAACCAGCTCTACCAGTCGATCGGGTTCGAGCGCCGCAAAACGAATGTCTATCGTTTTTCTAATAAATAATTCCCAAATTTGAAAACAAAAATCCTAAAATATGTTTTGGCGGCTCTTTTTCTGATAGTTTCTTTTCTGGCCTGGCGTTCGGTCGATCGGGCGGTGAATGTTCCGGGGGCTGGCATCTGGGCGGTGCCAGTAAGCTTCTTTTCGGCCTACTTCGTGCTGGCATATCTGAATGCCATCGTTATCAAGCGGACTGAAATATTGCAATGGCTGTTTTCAGCTTCCATTTTGTTGAGTTTCATTTTCGTGCACAGCCTTGGACATTTGAATGCGGTTTTCGCGGCTTATGTTTTTTTGGCTTGGGGGATAACCAGGATAATGGACGATGTGCGACTGAATATCTGGGTAAGCCTATGGAAATCCATCCGCGCCGGCAACACATTAGTCCTGTTGGCGGTTTCTTTTATGATTGCCAGCCAATATTACGCTTCGGCGAAAAATTTTGACGCGGACCGCATCGTTCCGCAATTCCGCGTAAGCTCAATTTCGGGAAATCTGACTTCCAAAATTTTGACGTTGCTGAATCCGGATTTAAAGGATATCAGCCAGGAGGGGTTGACAGTCGATCAATTCATATCGCAGATACAGGAAGGGCAGGGGAATGACGTGGTAATTTCGAGCGCTATGGACATCCAGATCGATCAGGCGATTGAAAAATCCAACCCTGGTTTGACGGACGCGCAAAAGAAAATATTGAAAGATGAAACTTTGAAAAAAGCCGCGAATACCAGCGTGGAACTGGGGCGGGAACAGCAAATCTTGATCTTGCAGGAAGGAAGGCGTAAATTTTCAGAAATTTACGGTAGCGATCTGACCGGTGATGAAAAAATCGCGGATGTTTTTTCGGGCATCGTAAACCGGAAAATCGACCAATATTTCAGCTCGGAATCGGTGGCTCCGGGGAAAACATCTTCACTGCCGGCCATAATGGCCATCGGATTGTTCCTGACGGTTTTGTCTTTAGGCTCGGCCTTGAGTCCGATTTGGATTCTGTTGGCTGGATCGGCATTTTGGATTTTCAGAAGGACCGGATTGGTACGCATCATACGGGTTCCGGTTGAAATGGAGATTATCGAATGAGGGAAGTTGGAACCGAGTCCTTAGCACTCTTGATGAGGGATTGCTAATTTGTTGTTTCCGTGCTAGATTGGATTGGTAAGAATAAAGCGTATTTAAAATATATGGCGAAGAATTATTATGATATTTTAGGGGTTTCCAAGGGTGCGACGGATGATGAAATCAAAAAGGCTTATCGGAAATTGGCGCATAAGCACCACCCGGATAAGTCAGGCGGGGATGAAGCTAAGTTCAAAGAGATAAATGAAGCCTACCAGGTTTTATCGGATCAGAGCAAACGCCAGCAGTATGACCAATTCGGACAAACTTTCGAAGGCGGCAGCGGCGCCGGCAACGGCTTCGGCGGACAAGGCTTCGGCGGTTTTGATTTTTCCGGCTTCCAAGGCTTCGGCGGACAGAACAGCGGTTTTGAATTCGGCGGAGAAGGTTTTGATGATATTTTTTCCAATATTTTCGGAGGCGGTTCCCGGGCGCGCCGGCGTTCGCGCGGCGCCGATATCCAGGTGGATGTGGAAATAACTTTTGCGGAAATGGTAACCGGGATCAGAAAAAATTTGGATTTGTATAAACGGGTAGCGTGCGATCGTTGCCACGGCACCGGCGGCGAACCCCATGCCGATATGAAAACTTGCCCGACTTGCAAGGGTTCAGGCCAGGTGGAAACGATGCGGCGCAGTTTGTTCGGCAGTTTTTCGCAAGTGTCGGAATGTCCAGAATGCCATGGGGAAGGCAAGATTTATGAGAAAAAATGTTCCAAGTGCGGAGGCGACGGAAGGGTCAAAGAGGAGCAAAAGATCCAATTGGATATACCGGCCGGAATCGCCGATGGCCAGACGATGTCGATGCAAGGCCAGGGCGAGGCGGGTGAGAAAGGCGCGCCAGCCGGCGATTTATATATCAATCTGCGCGTCTTGCCGCATAGGAAATTCAAACGCAAGGGCCAGGATATTTTGAGCACCGAATCCGTGCCTTTTTCCGTGGTGGCATTGGGCGGTAAAATTGAAATCGAAACCGTCAAAGGCAGCTTGATTTTGAAAATTCCGGCTGGCACGCAATCCGGCGAGGTCTTCCGCGTCAAGGGTGAAGGCGTGCCGGAACTGAATGGCCGCGGCGTGGGCAGCCAATTGGTGACGGTGGTGGTCAAGGTTCCGAAAAGCTTGAGCCGCGAACAGAAAGATTTGTTGGAAAAATTGAAAAACCAAGGCATCTAGATCCGCAATGGAAAAAGCGAAAGGGAGCGCGGACTGGAAGGAATGGGATCCCGCGCTGGTTTTCCAAATTGATCGTGTCGCAAAGCCGTTCTATGGGCGGGGAATTAATTATTGTATGTTTTCCAGGATAATTTAGAAATATAAATCATACTGGAAAAGCAGCGCGGGATGAAACAAAAAACCGCCCTTGAAATTCTTAAACTCGGATATAATGTCTTTTTGACCGGTCCGGCCGGCTCCGGCAAGACCTATCTTTTGAAACAATATATCGATTATCTCAAAAGCCGGAATATCGGAGTGGCCGTGACGGCCTCCACCGGCATCGCCGCCACCCATATGGACGGGCAGACGATCCACAGTTGGTCGGGTATGGGCATCAGTGAAACTTTCAACGAGGCTGATTTCGATAAGCTCAAAAAAAGAGGTTATCAGCAAGAGCGCTTCAAAAAAACCAAAGTCTTGATCATCGATGAAATCTCGATGTTGCACGCCCATCAGTTGGACATCGTCAATAATATTTGTAAAAGTTTCAAAGAGCCTTTCCTGGCTTTCGGCGGATTGCAAGTCATCCTGTGCGGGGATTTTTTCCAGTTGCCGCCGGTCACCAAATTCAGAGAGGAAGCGCGCTTCGTCATCGAATCCGACGCCTGGCGGGAAATGGATCCGAAGGTTTGTTATCTGGAAGAGCAGCACCGCCAAGAGGATCGGGAGATGCTTAAAATCCTGAATGACATCCGAACCCGATCGTGCGACGAAAAAACCAAGAAACTTTTGATTTCGCGCACTAACATTGAAATCGAAAACACTCTCAGACCGACGCGGCTTTTCACCCATAATGCCAATGTGGACGCCATCAATGCCGCGGAATTGGCGAAAATAAAAAGCGAAGCCAAGTTGTTCCGGATGACGGAGAGCGGTAATGTATATCTGGTCGCCGCGGTGAAGAAAGGGTGTCTGGCGCCGGAAAATTTAGCGCTTAAAAAAGGTGCGATCGTGATGTTCGTAAAAAACAATTTTGACCGCGGCTATGTCAATGGCACTTTGGGAGAAGTGGAGGGCTTTGATAAGAAAGGGATGCCGATCGTGCGAACGGTGTCCGGCAAAGCCATCGTGGCGACGCCGGAGAAGTGGATGATTGAAGAAAACGACGAATCTTTGGCTTCCGTTTCGCAAATTCCGCTCCGCTTGGCGTGGGCGATCACCGTCCACAAAAGCCAGGGTATGACCTTGGACGCGGTGGAAATGGATCTCAGCAAATCTTTCGAATACGGTATGGGCTATGTCGCTCTTTCACGCGTCCGCACGCTGGCCGGCATCAAACTTTTGGGCATCAATGACCGCGCCCTGCAAGTCAATCCGAAAGTCTTCGCTCTCGACAAACTCTTGGCCGAATCTTCAAGAAACAACGCCCGCAACCTGACTGAGTTGGGACAATTGAAAAAGAAGCCCGCATAAAGTGTCGCGCCAGGATGTTGACTTTGTTTTTCCGCGTTCGTAGTCGGCGCCTACTTGATTTTCCAAACTGACATCTCAAACGGATTTTTCCATATTTTTTAAACGGCTGGATCGTGATTTGGCCGTTTAAATTTTTTTTGCATCTCAAAATATTTACAATACTGTGCTTGGATAGTCTTGCTTTTTGCCGGGCAATAAGCTAGGCTTAATTTACGAAAAATCGCTACAAGCTCAAGAGAGCAGCCGTTTTTTTATTAGAACCTTAAAAATGGAGGGGATCCGCATCGAAAAGAAGAGATAATTTAACCAAAGTGTTTGATTACCGTTTTTCAATCTTAAATGCCTGCGTGCAAAAGGAGGAAGTGGCTTATGAAAGTGTTGATTTTGATGGGGAGTGAGTCTAACAAGAAAAAGATGTTGCCGGCGAAGGAAGTGTTGGATCAACTGGGGGTCAGTTGCAAAATGCATATAGCCAGCGCTCATCGCACGCCTGAGCGTACCCGACAGCTAGTGGATGATATGGAAGCTGCGGGGTGTCAAATTTTCATTTGCGGTGCGGGTATGGCGGCCCATTTGGCTGGGGCGGTGGCGGCCGAGACGATCAAACCTGTTATCGGTGTGCCTCTGGATGGATCGGCCTTGACTGGAGTAGATGCATTGTTTTCTACGGTTCAAATGCCGCCAGGTATGCCCGTGGCTACTGTAGCCATCAATGGGGCTAAAAACGCAGCCTATTTGGCGGCTCAGATTTTAGCGCTGACTGACAAGAATGTGGCTATCAGATTGCATGATGCCAGGCAATACGCTGCGGCGGATGTCGTAGCGGCGGATGAAAGGTTGCAGGAAGAGTTGAATCAGCAGAAGTAGAATTCGCGCTTGATCAACTATGGGATCCGCCCTTCTTTTCCAAGACCTGCCAGTCTAGTTCGATTGGCAGGTCCTTATTTTTTTAACCGAAAGCTGAGAGACAGCTTTTTTATTTTGCCAAACGCTTGGTTTGGGCGTAGAATTGAGGCAAACAGGGGTATCCGCTATTTTGAAAGAAGTGGAGAGATGATCGGTGGAATGATTACCCATGAACACAATGCCTTTTTGTTTATAAATGAAAATGAGAAGGAATATCTTGAAAGCCAAGGCGTCGAAGGCGGTGTATTTTAACCCAGATTTTATGATTAGTTCTCGGGACTAAATCTTCAAACTGAACGGCTGAATCGCGACTTAGCCTTTCAAAAGCAACAAAAGTCGGAATTTTTTTGAGATAAGTTGACAGCCAGCTGCGTATAGTGGTATTATATCACTATAGCAAGCTAACAAAAAAATATGAAAAAAATAAATAATATATTGGAAAATACTCAAATTGTGATTTTTAAGGGCAAGGAGATCAGAAAGAAGATTTATTAGGGTGAATGGTGGTTTTCGGTGGTGGATGTGGTCGAGGCGCTTACGGACAGCGTCAATTCTCGTGATTATTGGTTTAAGATGAAAATTAGAGTAAAAGATGAGGATGGATTTGAACCGTCGACAATTTGTCTACAGTTGAAAATGTTAGCTGTTGATGGAAAAATGCGTGAAACTGATTGTGCGAATACAGAAGGAATTTTCCGTATTATCCAATCAATCCCTTCTCCCAAGGCCGAACCTTTCAAGCGATGGCTGGCAAAAACCGGATACGAAAGAGTCCAGGAGTAGGTGTTTTCGATATATAAGGGAAGAGTAAATATTTAAGTTTTAATTATATGGGATACGGTGATTTCATAGTTGAAATTTTAGAGGAGGTTTCTGGGATAGCCAGGAATAGCTTCGGCAAGGTGTCCGGGGTTGCGAAGATGGAGGATAATAACCAGATTCTGACGGAGACTGATTTGAAAATCGGCCAAGCGATAGTGGAAAAAATACAAGAACGGTTTCCAACGCATAATATCATCGATGAGGAAGCCGGAGTCATAAATAAGAAATCCAATCTGACTTGGGTTGTCGATCCAATCGACGGCACGAGCAATTTTGCCAGCGGAGTCCCTTTGTATGGGATAATGGTCGGATTGCTGGAGGACGATGTGCCGGTCGCGGGTGGCATCGCCTTGCCGAGTTATTCGGAAATCTATGTCGCGGAAAAAGGCCACGGCGCATATTGCAACGGAGAAAAAATTGTGATTAGCCGGGAGGCTGATTTGAAAAATTCTTTGGTGGCATACGGTATCGATGGCCATCAAGAAAATCCGGAGTTTACGAGGAACGAATGCGAACTATTGGCGGAAATTGTTTTAAACATCCGTAATCTCAGGACAAGCAACAGCGCTTTTGATGTGGCGATGGTTGCCAAAGGAAAATATGGGGCTTTCCTGAACCGCACCAGCAAAATTTGGGATAATGTCGCCCAGCAAGTTGTCATCGAAGAGGCAGGTGGAATTTATACCGATTTTTTTGGAAATCCGATTGATTATGCAAATCATCTGGATAGGGCCGAGGATAATTTTACATTCCTAGCGGCTTCTCAGGAATTGCATAAAAAATTAAGCCAGATAATTAAAAATACACGGAGTGAAGGAGCTAAGTCCTGATAGCGCCAGCGCACAGGAGGGCAACCCGGATCAATATGGAAATAACGCGCAATTAATTATTTTTCCGCTAATAAGCATTGGGTAATCCGGATTTCAAATTAGCAGCTTCGTTGCTCGCGACGGCTTTGACCGTATATGCGTATATCCCGTATTTCCGGGATATTTTCCGCAATAAGACGAAACCGCATCTATACACCTGGGTGGTCTGGGTGATTACGGAAGGGACGGCGGCAACGGCGATTTGGCATAGCGGCGGAAACTACGCGGCTTTCAGTTTTGCCGCTGACACGGTTTTAGTCGCTGCAGTCGGTTTGTTGTCGTTAAAGTATGGCACGAAAAACATCACCCGGGGCGATACGGCCGTCTTTGCCGCGGCCTTGTTGGCTGTCATCATCTGGTGGCTGTTGGAAAGCCCGTTGTTGGCGGTGCTGATGGTCGCGATTATCGATGGATTGGGATATGCTCCGACAATCAGGAAATCTTTCGCGGATCCTTGGAGTGAAACGCTCTCCTTTTGGTTTATGATGGCGGCAATCAATGTCCTGGCGATTATTTCTATCGCCGATTATAATCTTGTGACGATCGCATATCCGGCAGTGATATTGGTTGCGAATATCAGCGTTTGGAGTGTTTGTTTTTTCAGGAGAAAGCCGGCCGCTGTCCAGGGTGAGTTCGGTGCCTGAAATAGAAAACCTAAAACGTCTACAGATGGCTAGCGGGTATTCGGAAACAGCCATTTCGTGCCATATGCGTGCACCTGAAAACCAGGACAGCCGGCAATGCTGAGCTGGAAGTGCGGCTCCTATTTTTTTAACTGCAAAAACCGGATCAGGACGCCTTGTTTATTCGGCAAATAGTTCTATAATAAAAACATAATAAACTAAATGAATTTTATGATTGCGTTCATCGCCGGTTCATTCCCATTGTTGCTTGTAATTTTCGCGTTTTTCATCTTGCCTGGTTTCCGGGTGGTGCAACAATATGAAATCGGAGTCGTATTTCGTTTCGGGAAAATAATTTCCAGCCGCCAGCCTGGTTTGAACTGGATCATTCCATATGTCGATCAGATGCGGAAAATCGACTTCCGAACCATCACTTTGCCGATCCCTGCTCAAAAAATTATCACTAAGGATAACGTTTCAGTGGACGTTTCCGCAGTGGCTTATTATAAGATCGTGGACGCGGAAAAAAGCATCGTGGCGATCGCGGACGTGATGAACGCCATCAACCAGATAGCCCAGACGACCGTGCGCAACATCGTCGGCCGTTTCCAGTTGGATGAAATCTTGTCGGAGCGGGATGCGATCAATAAGGAAATCGGCGCGGTCTTGGATGCCAGCACCGAACCTTGGGGCGTAGTCGTTTCGGTGGTGGAAATCAAAGATATCGAGCTGCCGGAAAATATGCAAAGGGCGATGGCCAAACAAGCCGAGGCGGAAAGGGAAAAGCGGGCCAAAATTATCGCGGCGGAAGGGGAATTGCTGGCCAGCCAGAAACTGGCTGAGACGGCGGATGTGATGGCGGCCCATCCGATCGCGTTGCAATTGCGCAACTTGCAGACTATGGCGGAAATCAGCGTGGAGAAAAATTCCACTATCATTTTCCCGGCGCAATTTATGTCGACGGTGAATGACATCCGGCAGTTTATGGCAAAGGAAAATATCCTAAACAAATAAAGATTAAAACATAACGATGGATATCGGCAAAATATTAGTGGGTTTCGGCGTGTCGCCCCAATTGACGCAGGACATATCCTTGTTTATCGTGGTTGCTATCCTGAGTTTCGTTTTCGGGATGTTCATCGGGCGTTACAAGCTGATTACGATCCTCATCAATATTTATGTGGCTTTCGCGGTCACGATGAGCGTGCCCGCCAAATACTTTACGGATTATGTCTATGAGTTGGTTTTCTTTTTAGCAGCCATCATAATCCTGACCTTGATCAGCAAACAATTGTTTGAAATATATATTTCCGGATCAGGCTCCGGTTTTTTGTGGCGCGTGTTCGTGATGAGTTTTTTGGAAGTGGTTTTCTTACTCAGCCTTGTTTTATGGATGGCTCCCAAGAACGTGGCGCTGGAATACGTATCTCCGATGGCATATGGGTATCTGGCCACGGAAAACGCCCATTTGGCTTGGATGATCATCCCGATGGCCTTTATGTTTTTCATCCACAAGCGGTTGAACCGCTGAGATAGGAAGAAGTATTGACGGGTTTGGAAAGGATGCTATAATGGCAAAAGGTTATCTTTTTGATAACTAGTTATTGTTTTGAGTAAATTTAAAATATAGGGTTGAGATCTGAATTTTGAAATTGTCATTTTGCGCCCATAGCTCAGTCGGTAGAGCAGTTGCCTTTTAAGCAAACGGTCCCAAGTTCGAGTCTTGGTGGGCGCACACGTTATAAAAATCCCCGGGTGGGATTTTTTGTATTTTATGCTATAATCAATTCAATGAATAAATATCTGATATTTGCATTGTTGCCTTTCGTAGCCATATCTTTAGCTGGCTGTTCTTCGGCTCCGGCCGAACCGGATGTCAAGGAAGCGCAACCTGTCGCCATAAAAAGCAGCAGTATCCTGAAATCGGTTGACGGGGGGCGAAGCTGGGAATTCAAAGGTAAAACCGGAGAAGCGGTGAATTTGGACGCGGTGGATGTCGTCAGTGTGGCGTCCAATCCGTTTGATGCCAAAAGCATCCTGGTCGGGACACTCAAGAATGGAATTTTGAAAACCGATGATGCCGGGGATAATTGGAGTCTTGTCCCGTTTGAAGCTGATAAAGCTTATGGATTGGCGATCGATCCGGCGGATAGCCGCGTAATATACGCGAGCGGAGTTTGGCAGGACCGGGGAAAAATATTCAAGAGTATAAATGGTGGCGATGAATGGAATGAAATCTATACCGCTCCTTCCAACGGACCATTGGTCATTTCCCTGGCTTTGGATAAAAAAAATCCCAGCATCTTGTATGCCACCACGAGCGACAACCAAATAATCAAAAGTGTCGACGCCGGAGTTTCTTGGAAAAATATTTACGCGTCCAGCAGTCCGGTTTTGAAAATCGCGATTGACAGCGCGAGTAGCGACCTGCTATATCTCAATCTGTTAAGCGGCAGCATCCTGCGGAGTAGGGACGGCGGCAATTCCATCGAAGGGATAGAAAATGATGCCGTCAACCATGGTATCGGGGTGATTGAAACCGATCCGCTGAACGCCAATTGGATTTATGCGGCCGGCCAGGCGGGGATATTCAGGAGCAAGGATGCCGGATCCAGTTGGGAAACGGTGAAGCCGCTAGGTGACGCGAACGCTTTTCCGGTGAAAGCGCTGGCTATCAATCCGGCCAATTCGGATGAAATCGCATATGGGGCGGCGCAAGCGACATATAAGTCGCTGGACGGCGGAGTGAATTGGATCCCTTTCCAGTTGCAAACCACGAAAAATATCAGCGTCATGAAATATTCGACCGAGCCGGATGTCCTATATCTAGGCTTGAGGAAAAAATAGCCAAATAATAATTTTTATATAATTACCGATATGTATAAGGAGATAATCGACAAAAAACAACCGGAACTGGAGAAATCAATCGAACATTTCAAAGAGGAGTTGGGGCAATTGAGGACCGGCCGGGCTTCAGTGACGATGGTGGACGGCTTGATGGTGGATTATTATGGCGCTAAATCACCCTTGAAACAAGTGGCTAGCATTTCGGTTCCGGAACCGAGAACTATTATGATTTCCCCTTGGGACAAAGGCAGTTTGGCAGGCATCGAGAAATCCATCCGCGAATCGCAATTAAACTTAAATCCGAATAATGACGGACAGGTTATCCGGATCAATATTCCGGCCCTGACCGAAGAAAGGAGAAAAGATTTGGTAAAAGTCCTGAATCAAAAAGCGGAGGATGCCCGGATCGCTATCCGCAAGCAGCGGGAGGACGCTTGGGATGAAATCCAAAAAATGGAAAAAGAAGGATTGATGGGTGAAGACGACAAATTTGCCGGCAAGGATAAATTGCAAGAAGCGATCGACGAATACAACAAAAAAGTGGAAGAAATCAGGGTCAAAAAGGAAGAAGAAATAATGACGGTTTAATCTGATTAAAAAAATAAATGGTAACGATAATATTATTCATAGTCATCCTGGGTGTCCTGATTTTCGTGCATGAGCTCGGCCATTTCGTAACGGCTCGCCGGAACGGAGTCAAAGCGGATGAATTCGGTTTTGGTTTTCCTCCGCGGATGGCCGGTTTCGTGCGGGATGAAGAAACTGGCAAGTTCAAGTTCGTTTGGGGGAACAAAGATATCGAATCGAAGCATACGGTCTATTCGATCAATTGGATACCGTTGGGTGGTTTTGTGAAAATCAAAGGTGAGGATGGAAGCGGCGTGGCTGAACCGGATAGTTTTGCCGCTAAAAAAGCCTGGCCGAGGATTAAGATTTTGGCCGCTGGCGTGGTGATGAATCTGGTTTTCGCCTGGTTCGCTATTTCACTTAGCCTGATGATCGGGGCGCCGGAGGCGATCGATTATAACGCCGGAACCGACGTGCCTGGTTCGAAAATCCAAATCAGCCAGATTATGCCTGGATCGCCAGCGGAAAGGGCCGGCTTGAAAATCGGCGACGAAATCATCAAATCGTCCGATGGCCGGGTCGTGTTCGGCAACATATCCGATTTTCAAAATTTCAACAAGATAAATAGTAATAAAGAAGTGGGTTTTGATGTCAAGCGGGGGGATGAAATCATTCCGATAAGGGCGACGCCTGAAGAAAAAGACGGACAAGGGGTGATCGGAGTCAGTCTGGTTCAGACGGTCGTCGTCAAATATCCGGCGTATCAGGCTGTTTGGAAGGGGGCGATCGCGGTATATGATTTGACGATATTAATCCTGGTGTCGCTGGGTGGAATTTTGGCGAGTATTTTTACCGGACACGGAGTTGGGGCGGATGTTTCCGGTCCGATCGGTATCGCGATCCTGACTAAGCAGGTGGCGGCTCTGGGATTCGTCCATATATTGCAATTTGCGGCGATGCTCAGCATAAATCTGGCTATAATCAACGCGTTGCCGATTCCGGCCTTGGATGGCGGACGGATTATGTTCATCTTGATTGAGAAGGTCAAGGGCAGTCCTATCAGCCAAAAAGCGGAACAGTCGATGCATACGGTTGGCTTTATGCTGCTGATACTTTTGATGATAGCGGTGACCTTGCGGGATGTGTTTAAATTCATAAAATAGCATCTTATCGGGAAATGGTCGGCTCGGGTTGGCCGTTTTTTGTTTTTGACAATGGATGCCTAGTGAAGTATGATAGACAGAGGCCTGTCGGAGTTGGAAAGGGCAATCCGGCCCGGCATCGGACTTGGAAAGAGGGAAAAATCAAACCTGATTCAAAAAATTCTTAAATAAGAACGGATTTCGTTTTCATATTATGGGGAATAAATTTAAAAATATATTCAAAGATCTGACAGGCAAAATATTCGGCAATCTGTCCAAGGATATCGGCATCGATTTGGGTACGGCGAACACTTTGGTATATGTCAAAGGCAAGGGGATCGTTATCAACGAACCGTCGGTGGTGGCGGTTAACAAAAAGACCGGCCAAGTTTTAGCGATCGGAAAAGAAGCGAAGAAAATGGTCGGGAAAACTCCCGGGCATATCGTGGCGACGCGTCCTTTGGTGGATGGCGTCGTGAGTGATTTCGAAGTGACCGAACAGATGCTTAAGTATTTCATCGACAAGGTCCATCGCGACAGCTTCACTTTATTTCCGCGTCCAAGGGTGGTGATCGGCATACCGTCGGACGTGACGGAAGTCGAGAAACGCGCGGTGATTGACGCGACTATGAATGCCGGCGCGCGTGAAGCCTATCTGATCGATGAACCGATGGCGGCGGCGATCGGCGCCCGTTTGCCGGTGCAGGACGCGGCAGGCAATATGATCGTGGATATCGGAGGCGGGACGACGGACATCGCGGTCATTTCATTGGGCGGAGTGGTGACCTCGCGGAATTTGCGTATCGCCGGAGATGAAATGAACGAGGATATCATCCGCTATTGCCGGGATGAATTCAATCTTTTAATCGGGGAAAAAACCGCTGAAGATACCAAGATCGCCATCGGTAGTGCCTGTCCGCTAAAAGACAAGATGCAGATGCCGGTGCGCGGCCGGGATTTGGTGACAGGTTTGCCCAAAGAGATTATCATAGACGATACCCAAGTGCGCGAAGCCCTTTCCCGTTCGATCCGCATCGTCGTCAATAATATAAAATCAACGATCGAAGAAACCCCTCCGGAGTTGCTGGCTGACATCATGCAACGCGGGATAATATTGGCAGGCGGCGGAAGCCTGATCCGCGGCTTGGACCGTCTGGTAGCCGATCAGACCGATATGCCGGTGCGCATGATGGAGGATCCGTTGACGGCGGTAGTGCGCGGTACGGGTATCGTCCTTGAGGATTTGGAAGCCTTGAAGGGCGTGCTGATGGAAAACCAACATGAAAGATCATTGATTTAAAATGAAATCTGAATGACGAAATTTTAAAAATTTATTAATTTGATAATTTTAAATTGATTTAAAATTTAAAACTGAAAATTTTTATTGTGCCAAGAAAGTATTTTTCATCCAAGATAATAAAATTATTTATTATATCAGCAATTTGTTTCTTGCTGGTTTTTTGGAATCCGAAGGGGATATTCGATCCGGTCAGGATTATTTTTTTAGAAGTCGCCTATCCGTTCCAGAAATCTTTCTATATGCTCGGCCGGGGCGTGGATGAAACTTTTTCTTTCCTAGGCTCGATCGGAGAAATGAAAAGCGACAATGAAAGGCTGATACGGGAAAACGATTCTTTGGTTTCCGAAGTGGTATCGCTGCAGGAAGCTAAGAAAGAAAATGAGATGTTGCGCGAGCAATTGAAATTGGCGCCGAGGGATAAGTTCGATTTGGAACCGTGTTTCGTTATCGGCCAAGATCCGCAAGGCTTAGGCAGTTGGCTGATGATCGGCAAGGGCGGTTCGGACGGGATCCGGACTGGTATGCCGGTCATCGTTTCCAACGGGATTTTGGTCGGGAAAGTGGATGAGGTCGGTCCCGACAGTTCAAAGGTCAGGTTGCTGACCGATTCCGAAAGCGCGGTAAATGTAAACGACCTTGAAACCAGCGCCCGGGGGTTGATCAAAGGGACATACGGACTGGGTCTGATTATGGATATGGTGGCGCAGACGGACGCTTTGAACGAAGGCGATACGGTCATAACTTCCGGTTTGGGCGGAGAAGTTCCGAAAGGTCTTCTGATCGGCCGGATCCAAGAAATAAAAGCTTCACCTGACAAGCTGTTCCAGCAGGCCATCGTGATACCTAGGATAAGATACCAAAAACTGGATCTTGTTTTTGCCGTAAAAAACCAATGATGCAAAATATCGCAATCAGCCTGATTCTTTTTTTAGCGACTATCGTGCAGGTCTCATTCTTGCCGATTTTTTTTACGGGCCGGTCGGTTCCGGATGTCACGCTGATTATCATTATGGTTTGGATAGCGCGGGCCGATTTCAATTCGGTTTTGAAATGGGCGATCCTGGGCGGGTTGATGGCGGACATCGCGTCTTTCCAGCCGGTCGGACTGAACGTGTTCTCGTTCGTCGCGGTGGCTTTCATCATAAATTCCCTTAGCAAGCGGTTCCTGGTACCACAGTTCGCTTGGAAATTTTTTATGCTGATTATCCTGGTTTTGGTCGGAACGACGGTTAATCAGGCGATTATCGGATTCGCTGCGGGAATAGACGGGCAGCCAAGCGGATTATTCCGGCATATCCCGGAGTTTTTTGGCCAGGGATTTTTTTTAAAACTGTTGTATAATTTAGGCGTATTCGCGATTCTGTATTGGCCGCTTAAAAAACTGGACAAGATTTTCGCTTATCAAAATAACCGGGTAGTGATAAAAAGATAAATATGTTCGATCAGTATTTCAATCGGCGGCGGATGGCTAAGGGGATGGAAATCGAAGATTCCATAATGACCGTTACCGAAAAAGAGGAGGCGGTCATGGAAACGCCTTTCAAGCGGCAAGGACTCGATGTCCTGTGGTTCGTTATGATTTTTTTTATCGGAGCCTTGATGACTAGGGTGGCGTATCTGGATATCGTCAAAGGCGGATACTATTCGGATGTTTCCAAAGGTAATCGGATCCGCTCGATCGTAATCAAAGCTCCGCGAGGAAAAATATTAGATCGGGGCGGACAGGTTTTAGCCGGAAATATCCCGAGTATCGATGCGGTTATCGTACCAATCGATTTGCCGGATGAACCTGGGCTGAGAATCGGGATAGCCGGGCAAGTGGCGGAAATCTTGAAATTGGAAAAAGGGAATGTGGAAACTGCGATCGAGAGCCAGAATCGGAAATCATCCGATCCGATCCTATTGGCGGAAAATATCACCCAGGAGCAAGCTTTGCTTCTAGCGGAAAAAGCCAAAGATTTGCCGGGGATATCGGTGGATAATACTGCCATCCGGAATTATGAGGATAGCAATATATTTTCTACGATTATCGGCTATGATGGCAAGATAACCCGGGAGGAAATGAACCGTGATACCAGCTATGTCATGACGGACTATATCGGGAAAACGGCTTTGGAAAAAAAATATGAAAAAGAATTGCGCGGAGTGCCCGGTGCCAAACAGGTCGAAGTCGATTCGATGGGAAATATGAAAAAGAATTTGGGCATCATCAATCCGCAAGCAGGGAATGACCTGGTCTTGAATATCGACGCGGGATTGCAAAAAAAATTGTACGACAGCATGGCGAATATCTTGGAAACGACCGGTACTCGGACCGCCGCCGCCGTAGCCATCGATCCGAGGAACGGCGGGGTGCTGGCTATGGTCAGTTTTCCGAATTATGATAATAACTTGTTCGCGCGAGGGATTTCCAATGACGAATATCAGGCTATCATTTCGGACAAGGACCTGCCTTTGCTGAACCGGGCTGTCGACGGCGAATATCCTCCTGGATCGACTTTAAAGATGTCTATCGCCGCCGCCGCCCTTTCGGAAGGTACGATCAGCCCGTCGACAATCATCGATGGGATGGGCGGCAGCATCAATATTGGCACTTTCCGGTTTGGTGACTGGAAAGCGCACGCCGCAAGCGATGTCAGGACGGCTATCGCGGAAAGTAATGATATTTTTTTCTATTCCATAGGAGGCGGCTATGGCAACATTGCCGGGCTGGGCATGGGCCGGATGAAAAAGTATGACAATCTTTTCGGTTTCGGCAGCCCGACAGGCATCGATTTGCCTGGGGAGTCAACTGGATTCATTCCGGACGAACAGTGGAAATCGGATAAATTCAAGGAAAAATGGTTTATCGGTAATTCATACCACGCTTCAATTGGCCAGGGTTATATAACGGCTACGCCTTTGCAATTGGCGAATTACACGGCCTCCCTGGCTAATGGCGGGACATTGTATTCTCCTAAGATAGTCAGCCAAATTAAAAAGAGCGACGGCCAATCCGAATATATTAATCCTAGTATAATCAGAAAAGATTTTATCGATAAATCGGTTATGCAGGTTATCCGGGAAGGTATGCGCAAGACCGTGACTGACGGAACAGCCCAGCCACTCAAGGATTTGTCCGTCGAGGTGGCGGGGAAGACCGGCACGGCGCAATTCGGAGGCGAAGGAAAAACCCATGGTTGGTTCGTTTCATTCGCTCCATATGACAATCCTGAAATCGCTTTGGCTATCATCGCGGAAGGCGGCGGAGAAGGGCATTCTTCCGGAGTGCCGGTTACCAAGGAAGTGTATGATTATTATTTCAACCGCGGCAAGTAGTTTGGGAGGCCTGGATAGGCCTGAAAAAGCCCGGATTGACAATAATTTTACAGCTGTTATAATAGTCTTGATATTTTAAATTACTGTCCCCCGAGGACAGTAAATTTTATTAGGCAACATAGGATAATTTTTTAATGACATTGATATGGTGAAATTCGTAACTGAAGAAGGTTTAAAGAAAATCAAAGAGGAATTGGAGCATAGGAAGACGACGGTGCGTCAGGAAATCGCCAATGCTATCAAAGAGGCTAAAGAGCAGGGTGATTTGAGCGAGAATGCCGAATATAGCGAAGCCAAGAGGCAACAGGCGGAAAACGAGGCGCGCGTGGCCGAATTGGATTTTATGCTCAAGGAAGTAACTGTGGTGACCCGCGACCAGACTACGGACTCTGTACAGATGGGATCGAAAGTGATCGTCCATTTCAACGGGTCTGATATGGAATTTCAAATCGTCGGTTCCAACGAAGCCAGTCCGGCGGAAATGAAAATTTCCAACGAGTCTCCGCTGGGCAAGGGGTTCATCGGCAAGAAAAAAGGCGATGAGGTTGAAATCGATACGCCGGGCGGTAAAGTGAGATATAGGATTCTGGATGTGAAATAACCGGATTATTTTTTGAAATCGTAAACCGGGTCCAGGGCGATGTCCAGGCCCGGTTTTGTTTACGCCATATTTGATTTTATCCGCTCTTTACGGTAGAATTCAATCAATGACGGGTGCTAAATACTAATTGTGAAACACTACGATGAGGGAAGATATCCTGCAGACAAAATTGGACAAATTAAACAATATTCGGGCGTTCGGAATGGAAGCCTATCCGGAAAAAACCCGGCGCGATATGGCCAATGCCGAGGCTCTGGATAAATTCGACGGATTGGGGGAAAAAGAACTGACCTTGGTGGGGCGCGTGCGGTCGTTCCGGCCGATGGGCGGCTCGACTTTCGCCCATATCGAAGACGGTTCAGGCAAGATCCAATTGTTTTTGAATAAGAACAATATCGATGAGGCGAAATATAAATTATTCGCCAAAAACGTCGAGCTGGGGGATTTCGTGCAGGTGACCGGAAAGCTTTTCAAAACCAAACAGGAAGAGAAAACTTTGGAGGTCCACGACTGGACGATGCTGTCGAAAAATATGCGGCCGATTCCGACCGAGCATTTCGGCATCAAGGATGAGGAAGAACTGTTGCGCAAAAGGTATTTGGATCTGCTGGCCAATCCGGAAACGCGGGAGCTGTTCCGCAAGAAAAACGTTTTCTGGCAGACTATCAGGAAAAATTTAGTGGATGAAGGATTTTTGGAGGTGCAAACTTCAGTGTTCGAACATACTCCGGGCGGAGCTGACGCTGAACCGTTCGTGACGCATCACAATGCCTTGGATCAGGATTTTTATTTGCGTATTTCGCTGGAGCTTCCGCTCAAAAGGCTTCTGGTGGGCGGATATGAACGGGTCTTCGAAATCGGGCGCGTTTTCCGCAATGAGGGTATGGACCGCGATCATCTGCAGGAATTCGACCATATGGAATTTTATTGGGCCTATTCCGATATGTCCAAGGGAATGGAATTCGCGCAAAAATTATACAAAGAAATCGCCTTCAACGTTTTGGGCGGTTATGTCCATAAATACGAAGGGGCGGAAGTCGATTGGTCAAAAGATTTTCCAATCGTGGATTATTTTACTGAATTTGAAAAAGAAACAGGCATCAATTTGAGCCAAAACGTATCTTTGGAGGGATTGAGGGCGAAAGCGGACGAATTGGGCATAAAATACGAACCGGGCTATGGCAAGGGGCGTATGATTGACACGCTTTACAAAAAAACCGTCAGGCAAAAATTGGTCCAGCCTTGTTTTTTGGTAGGCCATCCTTTGGAGATTTCGCCTTTGGCCAAGACCGATCCGGCAAATCCGATGAAAGTTTTGCGTTTTCAAATAGTGGCTGGCAAGAGCGAGTTGTGCAATGCTTTCGGGGAACTTAATGACCCAATCGATCAGAAGCGAAGATTCGAACAGCAAATGGAAATGCGCGAAGCCGGAGATGTTGAAGCGCAAATGATCGATGACGATTTCGTCGAAGCTTTGGAAATCGGCATGCCGCCGGCTTTCGGTTTCGGTATGAGCGAACGGGTCTTTTCTTTCCTGATGGATAAATCGATCCGTGAAACCGTCATTTTCCCGGCGATGAAGGAAAAATAACCCTATGGATTATCGATATATCGTTTGCGGCATAGTCCGGAAAGGGGATGAAATAATCCTGGGTAAAAAGGCTAAGGGCGCCGCTCCTTATCCTGATGTTTGGCACACTCCGGGCGGCGGCGCAAATGATTTTGAGTTGGCGCAGGAGCTATATGCGAAAGGTGATTTGGAAAATATTTATTTTAAAAATGAGTTAAGAAGGGAAATAAAGGAAGAATTAGGAATTGAAATTGAAAATATACGGAATATCGTTCCGGAATATCGTTCCGAGCCAAGACAAGGTGAAGCTATCGGCAAACAGGGAGAAATGATCCATTTTTATTTTTTGGAATATTTATGTGATTATGCGGATGGAGAGCTCCGGCCAGGCGATGATCTGGCGGAGGCGAAATGGGTCAGGAAGAATGATTTGAAAAATATTCCGCTTACGCCTCCAAGCCAGGAAATGTATCAAGAATTAGGGTGGATTTAAAAAACGCGGAGATATGGATAAAATATGAAAATTTTAATTGGGACGAACAATCGGAATAAATTGGCGCAGTACAAAAGGGTCTTTCGGGAATCAGGCGTGGATGCCGAGGTTTTGGCTTTGTCCGACGTGGGCATCGATTTCGATGTGGAGGAAGACGGTGATAATTTGTTGCATAATGCCCAAAAGAAAGCCAGGGAATATGCGGAAATGTCCGGGATATTGGCTATAGCGGATGACACGGGGCTTTTCGTGGACGCGCTGGGTGGCGAGCCCGGCATCCATGCCAAGCGTTGGCATGCGGGCACCGATCATGAGAGATGCTTGAAGTTGCTTGAGAGATTAAAGGGTATTCCCAAGGATCAGCGCAGCGCCCGATATATCGGAGTAGTGGCGACCTATGATCCGCAAAGCGAAGAAGAATGGTTCTTGGAAACCGCAACCGAAGGTTTTATCGTGGATGGCGTGGATGGGATGAAAGGCGATAACGGCTTCGGTTATGATCCGGTATTGCACGTGACAAGATTTGGCAAAAATTACGCCGAGCTTAGCAACGAGGAGTTGGATCTGATAAGCCATCGGACGAACGGCATAAAAAAATTTATTGAAAAATATTTGAAATCTTAATTTTTTCTCCATAGTTTATTTATCGATGGATTTTGCAATCGCGGAATTTTTCAACCATTTGGGGCGGGGGACGGTCGCCGACCAGCTTTCGGTCATCGTCAGTTATAACGGTCTTTTCATCGCGCTGTTCCTGGCGGCCGGATCGTTCAGTCTGTCCGGGGACAGAATCAATTTCCGCAAATTCATCTTAGCTCTTCTTGTCTCCGTGGCTTTGCATTATTCCGTCAGCGAAGGTTTTTTAAAAGTCGTCGTGCCCGAATATTTGGGAGTGAGGGAGAGGCCATATATCGCGTATCCCCAGGAAATTTCCCCTTTGGGAACGCGGAGCGTCAGCACTTCTTTCCCATCCAACCATATGTCCAGCGTAGTTTCGACTTTGGGCGTGCTGGCCTATTTCTGCCGGAGATATTGGAAGGCCGTGGCCGTGTTCGCCGTCCTGACTGGACTTTCCCGGATGCATAACGGTATGCACTATCCGTCGGATGTCCTGGGCGGGGCGTTGCTCGGCCTGATTTACGTGCAAGTTGCGGTTTATCTGGTTAGGCGATATATTAAAGACAGGGAATCAGAATAAATATTCAAATAATTTTTTATGGGTGTCAAGGTGGAATTCAATCCGGATCTGGCGCTGCGCGATATCGCGGAGTTCAAAAAAGGCAGAAGGAAAGGCGAGGAATGCGTGCCGGAAAAATTGAAAGCCGGCAAAATTTATGATTTTCTCAAAAAAGAACAACGCATCTATTGGTTTGAAGGCGAAGTGTCTTTGATCAAGACTGTGGACAAGGGCGGATCTTTTTCCCAGCCGGTGGCCAACGTGGAATTGGTGGAAGTTACGCATTTTATGCAAGACGGTGAAGTGTGGACCAGAGGAAAATATAAAGTGCTGGAAGTTTTCAATATGGAGAAAGCGGAGTTTGCGAGGGGCTGCCGGATGGCCAAAAAAGTGAAAAAATAAATTATATGGATAAGATTCAAAAAAAAGAATTGATTTCTAAAATCGAAACCGAAGCCAAAAAATATTTTGTCGGAGCGAGCGGCTGCCATGATTGGACGCACGTGGAGCGGGTGCGGGCATTGGCGTTGCATATCGGTAAAAAAGAGAAAGCTGATTTGTTCATCGTCGAAGCGGCCGCGCTTTTGCATGATATCGGTCGCAAAGAAGAAATGGCCAACAAAGGCAAGATTTGCCATGCGGAGAAAGGCGCGGAAATCTCGAAGGATATTTTGAAAAAATATAAATTAAGTCAGGATCAAATTGAAAATATTTTTCATTGCATCCAGGCGCATCGCTCCCGCAATAGCCATATACCAACAACGTTAGAAGCCAAAGTTATTTTTGATGCGGATAAGATCGATTCAATCGGCGCGATCGGGGCTGCGCGCGCTTTCTTGTTTGCTGGCAGTGCCGGTTCGAACAATTTGTATACGGGAAACGAAAAAAGATTAGCTGATGATGGCAAGGACTATTCATATACCAGGGAAGATTCGTCGCTTTTGGAATATTATAAGAAACTAAGATTTATTTATAAAAAAATCCTGACCAAGGAAGGCAAAAAAATCGCTAAGGGAAGACAGGAATTTATGCATGGTTTTTTCAAGAGATTCAATCAGGAAATAAAAGGAATAATATAACAAGCAACAAGTAAAAAAATGGTTATGGTCTATCAAGATAAAATTTACGGACAAGCGCTGATCGATGAGCCGGTGATTTTAGAGCTGATAAACAGTTACGAATTGCAAAGACTGAAGGAAATCAGCTTGGCCGGTTACTTCGAACCGTACCACCCGGGCAGCAAACATACGCGGTTTGAGCATTCAGTGGGAGTATATCTGTTATTGCGGAAATTCGGCGCGCCGATCGAGGAGCAGGTCTCCGGATTGATCCATGATGTGTCCCATTCGGCTTTTTCCCACGCGGTAGATTACGCCCTGTCCGAAGGCTCGGAAAAAGAACAAAACCACCAGGACAACTATTTCACGGAATATGTCCTAAACTCAAGCATACCTAAGATTTTGGAGAAATACGGATTTGATGCGGGATATATTATGGATGAAAAAAATTTCCCGCTTTTGGAAAACCAATTGCCTGATTTGTGCGCCGATAGGATCGATTATTCCCTGCGGGGATTGCTGGCGTATAAAGTGGCGGATATGGGGAAAATTGGGAATATTTTGGAAAACTTTATCGTCCAGGACGGGAAGTGGATAATTAAGGATTTTGATTTGGCGTATGGATATGCCCAACTATTCCATATCCTGAACGATAATTATTATTCCGGAATAACGAGTGCCGTAATGTTTCGCCGGCTAGGGGATTATTTGAGATATGCTTTGGATATGGGCTATGTTACGAAAGATGATTTATACACTACGGACGATGAAGTCATCGGCAAAATAAACCGTCGCTTGGCTGGAGATGCGAGACTGGCTTCTTTATGGAAAAATCTGAATAATAGCCAGGGCTATGAAAACAATCCTGATGATTATGACGCGGAAGTCTACTGCAAGTCCAGGGTTATCGATCCGCTTTGCCGGTATGGCGGAGGAATAAAAAGGGTTTCCGATATTGAACCGGGATGGAAGGATGAAATAAAACGGGAATTGCAACCAAAAAGGTATTTGATCAAATTTTTTGATTAATATAAAAAATATAAAACAAATGGGATTGGATATCGTAAAATTTTTTAACCGGTGGGGACGGGGAACGGCAGTCGACCGTGTGACGGATTTCGTAAGTCGGATGTTGTATCTGGCGGTTTTTTGGACATTGGCTACGATCGCCGTATTTTTCTTCGCGGAAAACGGAAAAATCATATCGATAACTATGATAGTGGCGGCCAGCTTGCATTTCGCTATCACCGAAGGAATATTCAAGCGTTTGTTACGTAAATATTTCAATAAAATCCGGCCTTATATAGCCCATCCGGACAAGATTTTTCCTATCGGCCGGATGCTCAGCGATTCATCTTTCCCATCAAGCCATATGTCGGCCAATTTGGCTCCGCTGTCGGTTATCGTATATTTTTTCCCGGCTGTCTGGCCGGTTGCCGCCGTTTGGGCTTTGATTATGGCTTATGCCAGATTGCATAATGGGATGCATTATCCAGGCGATGTGATAGCGGGCGCGATTCTGGGCATAGTTTATGGCGCATCCGCGGTTTATTTTGTGAATTTTTTCAACCAGTATGTATTATCTTGATCTTCTCGGAACTTTGGCTTTTGCGATCGGCGGAGCTTTCAAGGCCAGGGGAAGGCAATTAAATATTTTCGGTGTGGTCATTTTGGGCGCCATTACGGCAGTCGGAGGCGGGACATTCCGCGACCTGGCAATCGGCCGGGTGCCGCTTTTCTACCTGGAGGATTCGAACTATCTCTTGGTGGCATTTTTCGGTTCGGTGGCGACCTATGCGGTTCCGCATGTTTTCAAAAAAGGTTATTCCTGGTTCCGTCTGTTGGATTCTATCGGCTTGGCGACCTTCGTAATCATTGGGACTTCCATCGCGCATAAGCATCTTTTTCCGGCTGATCCATCCTGGAGCATCATCGCCTTTCTCGTTTCGGTTTTTATGGGTATGGTGACCGGATTCGGCGGGGGTGTGATCCGGGACGCGGTGATGGGCGACACGCCTTATGCTTTCAAACATGAATCGACGTATATTATGGCGGCGTTTGCCGGAGCGTTTTCCTTCTATGCCTTGATGTTTTTCAATTTCGAATTGGCGATCGGCGTATCGTTTTCAATCACGATGTTGATGCGGGAATTTTTTTCCAAATATGGCATCTATAGAAAGGTCATTATGAAAAAGCGTGCATAGTCCGGATGTTTTTGATTTTTTTAAAAAACTGGTATAGACTAGGCAATATAACAAAGCTAAGGATTATTTTATGTTGGACATCAAATTCATCAGGGAAAATGCGGAAGAGATAAGAAAAGTTATCGCTCAGAAGCGTATAGATTTGGATCTGGATGCATTATTGGTATTGGACGAAAAAAGAGTGGCATTGCTGCAGGAAATTGAAAGTTTGAGCGGCGAAAAAAATAAGCTGAATGAAGAAATTAAATCCGCTGCCGATAAGTCAATCGTTATCGCACAGGGCAAGAAAGTCAAGGAAAAAATCGCCGCTGTCGAACCGGAATATAAAAAAATAAAAAATGAATTCGAAACTTTGATGGTTAGGGTGCCGAATGTCGTTTCTTCCGATACGCCGATCGGAAAAAGCGAAGATGATAACGTGGAAATCTATCGCAGTGATAATGTTCCGCAATTTGATTTCACGCCAAAAGACCACATTCAGCTTGGCAAGGATTTGGACATTCTTGATTTGGAAAGAGGTGCGAAGGTTGGTGGCTACCGGGGCTATTATGTGAAGAACGAAGGCGTGTCTTTGATGATGGGTTTTATGATGTATGCGATCAACAAGATGATGGTCAGGGGATATGCTCCGATGATCGTACCAACTTTGGTGAAAGAATTTTCTTTGTTTGGCAGCGGCTATTTCAAAGGCTTGGAATATAACCAAGAAATCGATGAGATTTATAAAGTGGCCTCTTCTGAAAAAGAAGTGACCGGCGAAATCAGCAAGAATAATAAATTTTTGGTCGGGACAGCTGAACCGTCCTTGCTGGCTTATTATTCCGACGAGGTTTTGCAAGCAGACCAATTGCCAATGCGGCTGTGCGGTTATTCGCAATGTTATCGCAGTGAAATCGGCAGTTATGGCAAAGACACCAAGGGTATGTATCGCGTGCATGAATTTATGAAAGTGGAACAAGTCATTTTGTGCGAAGCTGACAATGGGGAAGCGGAGAAATTGCAAGATGAAATGATAGCGATTTCCCGTGAAATGCATGAGGAATTGGGCTTGCCCTATCGGCAACTGGCAATTTGCACGGGGGACTTGGGTGCTGGAAAATATCGCCAATATGACCTTGAAGCTTGGATGCCGGGACTCGGTCGTTATGGCGAAACCGGGTCGGCTAGTATTTTTACGGATTGGCAAGCGCGTCGTTTGAATGTAAAATATTCCGATAAGGAAGGCAATAAGAAATTTGTTTATATGCTGAACAATACTGCCTTGCCAAGCCCGCGGATATTTATCGCTATTTTGGAAAATCACCAGCAAGCCGACGGTTCGATTAAGATTCCGGAAGTTTTGAAAAAATTCATGCCGGTAGCTATGGATGAAATAAAAAGAAAATAGAATTTTCCGAAAAAGACTTTGTATGATATTTGCAAGGTCTTTTTTGTTTGGTATGATCCAATTATGGAAAACAATAACCGTCTCAAGGAATTCATCGCCAGCCCCCAGAGGGCTTTGTTCGTGCTGGCTGGTCCGGTCTTGGTCAGTATGGCGGTCCAGACGGCCTATAGCGTAGCCGATACCGCGTTTGTCGGCCGGCTGGGCGCTCAAGCTATCGCGGCTTTGTCATTCGCCTCCCCGCTGTTTTTTATCCTGATTGCGATCAACTCCGGCATAAGCACCGGAATGGGTTCGATGGTCGCGCGTTTTTTAGGGGCTGAGGACAAGGTGAAGGCTGAAAATTCCGCCTTGCACGCGGTCGCGATTTCCGTCGCCACCGCTCTGGTGGTTTCCGCCTCAGGTTTTTTTATTCTACGTCCGACGCTGGTTTTGTTCGGAGCGTCCGGGGACGTTTTGGAATTGGCAGTCAGTTATTTGCAGATCATTTTTATTGGGACATTATTCATGTTCCCAGCTTTCACCATCGACAGCCTATTTTCTTCCGAGGGCGATACTTTGTTGTCGATGAAAATCCAGATTTTCAGTCTGGCGGTGAATATCATTTTGGACCCGATCCTTATCTACGGTTTCCATCTGGGAGTTTTGGGGGCGGCGTTGGCGACGCTCATCGCCACCTTTTCCGCCTTCGTCGTTTCCATCTATTATCTTAAGAAAAAATCATATATCAAATTGGATCCGCTCTATTTTCGCTTTTCCTGGGAAATAATCCGGGAAAACTTTTCCATCGGGGTCCCGTCGGCTTTTATGATAGTGCTCATTTCGATGTATGTGGTTTTTTTGAACAGGCTGATGGCCCATTTCGGCACTGACTACGTGGCATCTTTCGGACTGGTTTCGCGCCTGGAGAGCGTGGCGATCCTGCTGCCCGTCGGTTTTTCCGTCGCTCTGCTGACCTTGACCGGAATGTTTTACGGCGCTAAGCGCTATGATCTGTTGAAGAACATTGTTTGGTACGCGATTGGGATATCGTCCGCTTTTTCCGCATCGATCGGGATCATTTTTTTCATTTGGCCGGAGATTTTTTTGCGTATCTTCACGGCGGATGAAAATCTGCTGGCGTTGGGCGGCGGGTATCTGCGGGTGGATGTCCTGACTTTTCCATTAATGGCGATTATGATGACGGCTACCCGGGCGTTGCAGGGAATCGGAACCGGAGTTCCGGGATTGGTAGCCAACCTGGTCAGGATATTTTTCGTGGCGGTCCCGCTGGCATATCTGTTTGTTTACCTTTTCGGTTTCGGGTACCTTTCCATCGCCTGGGCGATGGTGCTGGGAGGAATAGCCGCGGACGGGGTGTTGGTTATTTGGCTTACGATAAAGCTGATCGGACTGCGCGGTAAAAGCGTTTGAACCGAGCTGGGATTATGCTATCATATAGGCAGGGTTTGCCGGGCGGACTTGCGTGCGTCTGGCAAAAAAGATAATCATTAAACAAATCATCCAGTCGGCGTCGCGAAGCGGTCGTCCGGCCGGATAAAAAACAAAATTATGAAAAGAAGCCTATTAGTTTCGCTGGTGGCCGCCTCAATGGCGATGTCCGGCGTGGCTTTCGCCCAGGAGGAAGTCGTAACGCAAAATCCGGATCGGCAGGCAAGGCAGGAAAAGAGGGAAGAAGTGCGAGCGGAGAAAAAAACCGCCATCGGAGATCGGAAAGAGGAGAGGCAACAGAACCGGGAGGAGACGCGCGAACAACGATGCGCCCGCATCCAGGAAAGGATCGATAACGGATCCGCCAATATTGGGAATCGGAAAGAGAAGCATATGTCGGTCTATGGCAATATGGTGGACAGAATTTCAAAATTTATGGCGAAATTGGAGGATAAGGGATATGACGTATCGAAAATCCAGTCTGATTTGGCGGTGCTGAAGGAAAAAATCCAGAAATTTTCCGATGACTATGCCGCGCAAGCCGCAAAGATAGGCGATACGAAAAATCTGGTTTGTGGACAGTCTGATGGCGAGTTCAAGAGCGGATTGGTTGAAGCTAGGGCTATGATGAAAACCGTACGCGCTGACGCGGCGGACATCCGCAATTATATGTTGAAGACCGTGCGGCCTGACATCCAAGCTTTGCGCGGACAGAAAGTCGAGGCGAAGGATGGCGCGGCTGAATAATCGTTCCTAGGATAAAAATTATTTAAATAAAAATATGAAAAAAATATCAATCACCCTCGGCTTGGCGGCATCGGTCATCCTGTTGGCCGGTTGCGGGCAATCCGGAATCAACACGGAAAACCAGGCAGTGGAAACTCCGGCTCCTGTTTCGGTATCCGCGCCGGTTGAAAGTGTTTCTACTGCGGATAATTCTGCGGCCGTCCTGCCGGAAAGCGTCAGCACGCAACCGGGCGTGACAGTGGATGATGAAATACAAAATATCGACAAGGATATGCAGGCTATCGATGATAGTACGCTGGAAGAGGGATTGTCAGATGCCGATCTAGGGGTATAATCCAAAGATTAGAAGAAAAAATAATAGGGCGTAGGAGAGATTTTCTCCTACGCCCTATGTTTTTTACATCGCGATGCGGCATTTTTATGTCGGCAGATGCAAAATTTTGACGATCATCGTATCACCGGCACTCTGGATCTTTTTCACCCGTTCGTAGCCGTTTCTTCCCCAGCCGGCGAAAAAATCCAAATGATGTCCCTTGATGCCTCCGCCCGTGTCTTCAGCGACGAAAATTTTCTCTTGGCCGTCCAAAGGATCGACAAGCAGGAATTGTGTTCCGCGCGGAAAAACTTCCGGGTCGGTGGCGACGATGCCCAGGCGCGGTTTCGTGCCGTAGGCTGTCAGATCGCCTTTGCCATTCATCCGGACTTCTTTTTTGAAGTTCCCGGTGAAGAATTTTTTTTGATTCCTTTTTGGTCCGTAGTAGGCCGTGAATCGGATCGTTACGGTTTTAACCCCGTTTTTTCCGGGGTGGTTTGGGGGTGGTCGATATCCGTTTGGCGACAATGAAAAAGCATCGCATGAAAACGGGTCGGCAGCTTCAGTGGCTGTCTTAGAATTTCTGGCAGCAATTTTCGCTGAATTTTCTTCTGTGAAGAAGTTTCCGTAAAAATTACCTATAGAACTCTCATTCAGATATTGAGTTAGCCACAATGCGGAAATCATCAAAAATATGATCCCTATGATGATTTTTTGTCCGGGTTCGTATGGATAATCCAGTAGTCTCATTTTTTCTATCCTCCATTTGTGCAGATTTGATCCCACTCGTCACTTTGTTTGGAAAACCGAGCGATTTTATCGCCGCGTGTTTTGCAAACCAAGTCCCAGAATGGACCTCCAGTTCCTCATTTGGTTTTTAAACAACCATCCTGTCCCTTTGAATGCGTTAATAATACATACATATCCGAGTTTTGTCAAATAAGCCATCTTCCTTGTCCAATACTACAACTTGACTCCCGATTAACTTTCCTTTATACTGAAAAAGCTGTCCAAGAAGAGTTATCAACAGGGTAAAATCAAGAGGGGGTTGACAAGTTTTTTAGGGCTTGCTAAACTACACAAGTACTGCAAAAGGAATCTTTCAAAAGATAAGAATTTAACAATAAAACCGCAAAACGAATAATAGCTAAAAACCTATAAATTCGGGTGAAAGAAGATACAGCAATGAAAGTATCGCAAGGATATTTTTACCGCTGTGTTTTTTGTTCCCACCGGCAGGTGGGTCTGGAAAATAGCTGCCTTGACAATCGAATATACATGTATATGTTCAGAAATCACGCAAGACGGATTAGTAGCTGTCTTAGCGTGGTTAATAAATCGCAATTTTTTGTGATTAGTCCTTTCTTATCACCTTCGGGTGGTTTGATAAGAGCTACAACTTTGTAGTCGCAAGACTGCAAAACAAATTCCTGGATTCATTAGATACCAGGTAGTTGTAAATTCTTTATTGGGTTTGCAATTTTATTATGAGAGTTTGATCCTAGCTCAGGATGAACGCTGGCGGCGTGGATAAGGCATGCAAGTCGAGAGGGTTAGACCCTCGGCAAACGGGTTAGTAATACATAGGAATCTGCCCTGAAGTCGTGAATAACTCGGAGAAATCCGTGATAATACACGATAGTCTCTACGGAGTAAAGATTTATCGCTTCAGGAGGAGCCTATGTCCTATCAGCTTGTTGGTAGTGTAATGGACTACCAAGGCTATGACGGGTAGGGGGTGTGAGAGCACGACCCCCAACATTGGGACTGAGACACTGCCCAAACTCCTACGGGAGGCTGCAGTCGAGAATATTCGTCAATGCCCGAAAGGGTGAACGAGCGACGCCGCGTGCGGGATGAAGGCCTTCGGGTCGTAAACCGCTTTTCTTAGGGAAGAATGTAATGACGGTACCTAAGGAATAAGAGGCTACTAACTCTGTGCCAGCAGTAGCGGTAATACAGAGGCCTCAAGCGTTATCCGGATTTATTGGGCGTAAAGAGCATGTAGGCGGATATGTTAGTCGGATGTCAAATCTTCGAGCTCAACTCGAAAACTGCATTCGAAACGGCATATCTAGAGACAGTCAGAGATCAATGGAACGTATGGTGTAGCAGTGAAATGCGTTGATATCATACGGAACACCAAAGGCGAAGGCATTTGGTTAGGGCTGTTCTGACGCTGAGATGCGAAAGCGTGGGTAGCGAATGGGATTAGATACCCCAGTAGTCCACGCCGTAAACGATGCATACTAGGTATTAAGAGAATCGACCCTCTTAGTGCCGTAGCTAACGCGTTAAGTATGCCGCCTGGGAAGTACGGTCGCAAGACTAAAACTCAAAGGAATAGACGGGGATCCGCACAAGTGGTGGAGCATGTGGTTTAATTCGACGGTAAGCGGGACACCTCACCATGGTTTGAAACTATACTGCATTATATAGAAATATATAAGCCTTCGAGGGTGTATAGCAGGCGCTGCACGGTTGTCGTCAGCTCGTGTCGTAAGATGTTCTGTTAAGTCAGGAAACGAGCGCAACCCCTATCGTGTGTTATATTGTCACACGAGACTGCCCGGAACTTTGTTCATAAATTAATATTTGTGGCCAGGGTTCCGGGAGGAAGGTGGGGATGACGTCAAATCAGCGTGGCCCTTTGACACCATGGGCAACACACGTGCTACAATGGCCAATACAAAGGGTTGCCAAGTCGTAAGACGGAGCTAATCCCAAAAAGTTGGTCTCAGTTCGGATTGGAGTCTGCAACTCGACTCCATGAAGCCGGAATCACTAGTAATCGTAGATCAGAACGCTACGGTGAATACGTTCTCGGATCTTGTACTCACCGCCCGTCACACCAAGAGAGTCGGTAATACCCAAAGACCCTGTATCAAAGCAGGGGCCACGGTGGGATCGATAATAAGGGTGAAGTCGTAACAAGGCATCCGTAGCGGAAGCTGTGGATGGATCACCTCCTTTCTAGGGAGTAGTGGTGAACAGTGGCTCTTCGGAGCTGCAATCATCTAATGGTCGTTTACATTCTTCGGAATGTAAAAGCTAGGCTCGAACAGGACTAATCGCAAAAGATTTTGATTTGCTGGGTATACATGAAGAAAAGATAAAACGGGGGGAAATCCTGTTTTTTTGTTTTTGGATGAATGATATTGACAGATAGGCCAATCGTGATAATATAATGATAGTATATCACTATGATATGAAAAAAGAAACCAAAAAGAAAAAACTGTATGCCTATGTTGATGAATCCGGCCAAGACACTAAAGGACTTATTTTTGTGGTCAGCATTTTGGTCTTAGAAAATGAGATAGGGGCTGTTTGCGATGGATTGGAGAAGATTGAAATCAAGAGTGGTAAGAAAAATACCAAATGGAATAAATCCCATCATGAATTCCGCAAGGCATACATAAAAGGCATTCTGAAGTTGGAATATTTGAAAGGGCGGATATTTTTTGAAATTTTCAGTGATACAAAGAAATACATAGAACTGACATCGTTTGCTACGGCTAAAGCGATATTGAAAAAATCTGGAAAAGAAGATTATAAAGTCACAATATTTGTCGATGGTTTTAAGAAAAAAGAAATCGAGATTTTTAGTCGGGGATTGCGAGATCTGAAAATAAGGACTCGGAAAATAAGAGGCGTGAAAAAAGATGAAAATAATTCCTTCATTCGCTTGGTGGATGCCATATGCGGACTTGTCAGGGATAGTGAGGATGGTAATGAATGGGCGGTGAAGGCCATGGTAAAATTAATAAAAGGGAAATGCGTATCTGAACTATAAAAAAACAAAACCCCCGTTTATAGGGGGAATAGCCTATCCCTTGCAGGAGACCTGCCATACGGACAGTGTTCAGCTAACTTTTATATCCTTATCATACTCCATAAAATTTTTTTGTCAATAAGCTGCATTAAGTAATACTCGGATACCCCTAATTTATTTCGTGCTCATCGGTCGTTCGCAATATCCTTGACTTTACCAAGTCCATATCCTATGATGATGCTTGCTCATTAACAAGGGAGGTGTTGGGAAAATTGGCTAGTGTCGTGCGATTGATCGGGGTGCGACACTTATTATCCATTCAGCTGCAGGTAAATTGTTATGAGCTTTTTGCCTAGAAAGGAGGGCTATTTAAGAGGCTGGGGTATGTACGCGTTCAAAATGACCGTGGCAAGATAATTGTCCAATAACCAAAAGGAGCTATGTAAATAAGAGGCCTATCAGATTCTCTTTCGATACAGGAGTGACAAAATGCTACACACCGGCTTTTCCCAGTGCCCAATTTGCGGCAGTCCATTGTTTGCATGCGCTTATGATGCCACGCGGGATGTTATGTGGTTTGTATGCGCCAATGGTTGCAACAGCATGGCTTACTATCAAGTAAGCGCTCGCATTATTTTGGGCACGGAGCTGTTTTCGAGGATTTGCTGGATGCTTTTCCCCGGCAATAGGGTTTACAAGAATATTTGCTGGAAATGCCAAGCTGAAATCACAGCAATGGCCTGGTCTCCCAGAGATCCCATCCCGACGTTGGGCTATGCTTGTAATCGTCCGGGCTGCGGCGAGACCTTGCGCGGCCTTTTGATTTCAACGGGGGTTATCAGGAGGAATTTTTATTCGGTAGCTGTCTGATTTGAGGGTATCAGGCAGCTAGAGGGGCATGACGGAATTTTCCGCCATGCCTTTCTTTAATTGATTTAATGTTGATTGCATATACGAAGAAATGATAAAGTAGGGGAAACCCTGTTTTCGTGCTTTTATTTTGCATGAAGCGTATTTCAGGTATAATATAGGCAGGCGCAGAGATGGGGAAGGTATTTTTTGTGAAGATGGGGTATGTAAATTTATTGGAGATAGGAAAGAAGTGAAATTTTTAATCAGTTCTGAATAAAAAGCCATAATGTATGATAATAAAAGCAATAGTATTCGATGCTGATGGCGTGGTGATAAATTCACCTGATTATTTCAGTGTCCAGTATCAAAAAGAATTCGGCGTTTCTAACGATATGATGTTGCCATTCTTCAAGGGTAAGTTCCAGGATTGTCTCGTGGGGAAGGCGGATCTTAAGGAGGAATTGAAACCGTTTTTAAGCGGCTGGAAATGGGCGGGAACAGTTGAGGAGTTTTTGGGCTATTGGTTTAAGGTAGAACATCATATTGATGAAAGAGTGGTCAGGGAAATTGAGAGGTTGAAGTCGATGGGAATAAGGTGCTATCTTGGAACAAAGCAAGAAAAATACAGAACTGAATATATGAGAAATCGCATGGGTTTTGAAGAAATATTTGATCATATATATTCATCCGCGGAAGTCGGATATAAAAAACCAGATAAAAAATTCTTTGAATTTATAAGTGCTGATATTAAAAATAAAGATAATATTGATCCAGAGGAGATTATGTTTTGGGATGACGAGAAAAGCAATGTTGCGGTATCTAAAGAATTGGGGTGGCAGGGATATTTTTATGGCAATTATGATGATTTTAACAAGATAGTTTCACAAATATAGTTTTAAGGAAAACAGGGGAAACCCTGTTTTTGCGTTTTATCCAAACTTATGGGCCGGCACTGGAAAATTTCCGGATATCGTGCTAAACTGGACAAGGTAGCTGAGGGAATCATGGCGGAACTGATGTCATCCGGTCCGGTTGGTGTAGCTGGATGATTAACCATTAAAAATTGTACATATGGGCATTATTCTTTTTTTCATCCTCATCTTGATATCAGCTGTTTCCATACCCCAATTCGTCCTCGCTTTCGTAGTCCTGAATCTTTTTTTAGGGCTTTTTTTGTCTTTTTTCCAGATAGCTATCGCTTTGTTTCCCCGTTTCAAACTTAAGCGCAATAAATTGATGACGCATCCGTTCGTTTCCATCCTCGTGCCTGCCTACAATGAACCGCCGACCATTTTGATGCAGACGCTGGATACGCTATCCCATCTGGAATATGGAAATTTCGAAGTTCTGGTCATAGATAATAATACGAAAGACGTTTCGGTTTGGAAACCGGTGGAGGCATTCACAAAAACGCTGGGAGAAAAATTCAAGTTTTTCCATGTCGACCCCCTTCTGGGGTTTAAAGCCGGGGCGCTCAATTATCTTATAGAGCGGTTGGATTCCAGGTCGGAATATGTGGCAGTCCTCGATGCGGATTATTTGGTCCGGCCTGATTTCCTTGCCGCCGCACTTTCGTATTTTGCCGATGAAAATATCGCCCTTGTCCAGTTTCCCCAATATTATCGCAATACCACTGAACAAAACCAGCCGATCGTCGATGAATATCGCCATTTTTTCGGCATATATATGAATATGGCGAATCATTTGGATTGCGTCCCTTCGACTGGCACGGTCAGTATTTATAAATCAAAAGTCCTCAAACGATTGGGTTTCCGGGGTGAGGCGTTGACTGAAGATGCTGATTTGGGGCTCAGGATTTATGAATCAGGGTATAGGGGCGTCTACGTGGATCGTCCGATGGGCTATGGTTTGATGCCATATGATTTGGAAGCCTACAAGCACCAGAAATGGCGATGGGCTTTCGGCAATGCCCAATCATTGCGGACATTGTTTTTAATGTTCGGAAGGATACCGTTCAAATCTTGGTTCGGGTTTTTGCTGCATCTGACGGCCTGGGATCACTTGAATTTTTTGCCTTTCGCCGTAATTGCCGCTTATGTCATCGTGCTGGTGCCGTTTATTCCGCTGACAGAAATACATCGGCAACTTTTAGATATCGCCTCTGTTTCGCTTTTTGCCACTCTGATTTGCAAGTGGCTCCTTTTTTGGGTATCGCTCAGGTATCAGGAAAAAGCATTTCAGCGCTCTTGGCGGGCTTTCCTGGTGCATATGGGGATGACCTTGACCTATTCGGGAGCTTGGCTGGCCTTTCTTTTTCGGACTAAGTCTGTTTTTGAACGCACTAATAAATTCATTCTGGCAAAAATGCCGAACCTGTTCAAAAATACATACAAGGAGCTTCTTTTGGGAATATGGTTTTTGGCGGGAGCTATCGAAGCGTTTTTAATGAAGGGAAGGATTACGACCGAATTGACCTTTCTTGTCGCCTCTCTTGTTTTGTTTTGCGTCTATTATGTCAATTGGAAAATTTATCCGACCAAGGATTATTCTAAAAAATTGTTAGCCGATATGGAAGAAAAATACAAACCGTATCTTGTTGGGAGTAAATTATAGAAAATAAAGTTTAAAATAAAAATATGAAAATAGCGTTGCTCGCGCCGATTTGGAAAAAAGTCCCGCCGGAAAAATACGGAGGCTCAGAATTGGTCGTGGCTAATTTAGCCAAAGGATTGACTGAGCTGGGGCATGAAGTTACGACATTCGCGTGCGGCGGATCGGAAGTTTCCGGCAAGCTGGTGCCGGTAATAGAAAAACCGATGTATGATCTGGTTGGAGGATTTGATTGGAATGGGATCAAGCAATATGAATTCTTGTCTTTTTTTGAATTGGGGAAGCGCATAGATGATTTTGATGTCGTGCATAACCATATGGGAATACATCCGGTGGCGCTGGCTCCTTTTATGGATAAGCCATTCGTGACCACGCTCCACAGCAGTTTGCCGCCTGATTTCCCATATTTGGCGGACGCTTTCAAAGAATATCCTTTCGTATCCGTCAGCGATGCCCAGCGCAAGCTTTCGCCGCAGTTAAATTATGTGGAAACCGTCTATCACGGGATTGATGTAAAAACTTTCCGACCCCGCCTGGAAGGGGAGGGAAATGGTTTTGTGTTTATAGGAACCCTTTCCTATAACAAAGGAATCGATATCGCGGTGAGAGCGGCGAAAGAGCTCGGAGCGAAGCTGACGATCGCTGGGGAAATCAGGGAGAGCGATCAGGACTTTTTGGACAAAGAGGTTTTCCCATATGTCGATGGTGAAAAAATAAAATTTATCGGAGAGGTCGGGCATGAAGAAAAAAACAAGCTGATGACCGAGGCTGACGGAGTTCTCTTTCCTTCCCGTTGGAATGAAGCTTTCGGTCTTGCTATGGCTGAGGCGCTGGCTTGCGGAACGCCGGTTGTGGCTCTTGATCATGGGGCGGTGTCGGAAGTTTTACGCGATGGAGAGACTGGATTCATCGTTAAGGATGAAAAATTATTCGCTGAGGCTATGGGAAAAGTGGGTGGGCTATCAAGAAAAACATGCCGGACTGAAGCTGAAGAATGTTTTGACATTTCAATTATGGCGAAAAATTATGAGAATGTTTTTGAATTGCTAATAAAAGAGAATAAATAAAAAATTAGAGAATTTTTAATGAAAGAACGGTTTAATATGAAAAATAAATGAAAATAGCAATTGTTACACCAGTGATGGTGCCTGTTCCGCCAAAAAAATATGGAGGCATCGAACTTATTGTTGACGAACTGGCTCGCGGTCTGGCTCAAAAGGGTCACGAGATTACAGTATTTTGTTGCGGCGGTTCAACCATTGAACAAGAGGGAATTTCTCGGGTGGAAACCTGCCCGTATCCCACTAGTGAACACATTGAAGAAAATCGCCAATGGGAATTGAAACAATTTAAGACTGTTTTAAAGCGTCAGCACGAGTTTGATGTCATTCATTTCAACTATGAACCTGCCGTCCTTCGTTTTGATGACGATGGAATTGTTACTAATTTTTTGGATTCCTTTGCGGTTCCAGTGGCGTTGACATTCCATAATATCACTAATATTCCAGCCAATGTCGAATATTATCGCAGCGCTTTATCATTGCATCGTCACGAGATGATTTTCGTCAGTGAAAACCAGCGCATCCCCGTTTCGTTTTTTCCAAATACCAAAGTCATCTATAACGCTCTTCCAATTGAAAAATTTCCAGTTGAGTCCAAAAAAGAAAATTACCTGTTGTTTTTGGGACGGATCACTCCGGTCAAAGGAATTCTGGAGGCGATCGAGGTTGCCCATAAAACCAATATCCCATTGGTGATCGTTGCCAAAGTCGACCCGGTGGACAAGGAATTTTATGAAAAAGAAGTAATGGATAAAATCGACGGAGAATTCATCCGTTATGTGGGCGAAGCGGATTTTGCTGGAAAAGCCGAGTATTTTAAAAAAGCGAAATGCCTGTTGTTCCCGATCCTTTGGGAAGAGCCGTTCGGATTGGTGATGGCGGAAGCATTGGCTTGCGGAACTCCGGTGGTCGCTTTCAGGAGGGGCTCGGTGCCAGAGATAATCCAAGATGGGGTTAATGGATTTATTGTTGATACTGTCGAGGAAATGGCGGAGGCGGTCGGAAAAACCGGAACGATTTCAGCTGAAAAATGCCGGGCGAGCGTGGAGAAAAGATTTTCAGTATCACGTATGGTGGACGAATATGAGGCTGTTTTTGAAAAAATAGCAGGCAAATGAATCTGACGAAGCCCGCCTTAATTCCTGTAAGGGAAAATATATCGTGCGGACTGGAAAATAAATGAAGAAAATGATTAAAAAATAATGAAGAGCGCATTCAAAAAAACGCTTCAGAATGTGAAAACAGCTTTGCCGATGATCGTCGGAATTTTGATGCTGATCAGCTTGCTTGGTCCGCTGTTTGAAAAATATTATCCTAGAATATTCACAGGTAATTATTTTATCGATCCGCTGATCGGAGCGGTAGCTGGAAGTGTTTCTTTTGGCATCCCGATTGCCAGCTATGTCGCCGGAGGGGAATTGCTCAAAGGGGGCGTCGGCATTTTGGCCGTGACAGCTTTTATTTTTTCTTGGACGACGGTGGGAATCCCGATGTTGCCGTTGGAATCGGCCCATCTGGGAAAAAAGTTCGCCATCGCCAGGAATTCCATAAATTTCATCTCGGCTATTTTGATCGCTATTTTGACTACCCTAACTATGAAAATGATCCAATGAAAAAATTATCTAACGGAATGAAATTCCTTCTCGCCGTCTCCGCCTTGTATATTTCCGTTTACGTGGCTGATTCCGGATTTGCCGGAAGCGTTTTTGCGGATTTCCTCAAAACTTTCCGGCAAGTATTTCCCGTTTTCATCCTCGTGTTTTTTGTGATGTTTCTCAGCTATGTTTTTGTCCGTCCGGAACTGGTAAAACACCACCTTGGACGCGATTCAGGACTGAAAGGTTGGCTTTACGCCACCCTCGGTTCGATCGTGATTTCCGGTCCTCCATATGTGCTGTTTCCTCTTTTGGGGGAACTCAGAAAACACGGTATGAAATATTCGCTCATTGCGGTCTTTATGAATAACCGGAACGTCCAGCCGATGTTCCTTCCCGCGATGGCGTATTATTTCGGTTGGAAATTTTCCGCGGTGTTCGCGGCCTATGTACTCGCTTTCTCCCTTATTTCCGGATCGATTATCGGAAAAATAATGCAACGGGAAGAATAGTATGACTCGAGGCGGATTTTTGGTTTTTGGTATTATGTAGATATGGAACGCGACAAGAATAAGAAGGTTATCGATATTTATAATAAAATCGCGAAGAAATACGCGGAAGCTTTTGACGGTGACAGGTCGGATGATTCCCATATCGACGGACTCTTGGCTTGTCTGGATGGGAATGGCCGGATTTTGGATCTGGGTTGCGGGACAGGAAGGCTGGCGGGTTATATGCGCGCCAAGGGATTTGAAGTGACCGGAGTGGATCTGTCGGAAAATATGCTTGAAATCGCGAAGAAAAACCATCCCGGGATAAAATTTGTCCGGGCGGATATGCGGGAAGTGGAATTCGAGGAAAGGTCGTTTGATGCGGTCTGTTTGGCGTATTCCATCTTCCATTTTGAAAAACCGGAAGCCCGGAAAATATTGGAAAGGGCTAATGCGTTTTTGAAATCCGGGGGCTTTCTTTTTCTAATCGTGCAAGAAGGGGAAGGCGAGGTTTTCGAGAGTGATCCGCTTTTTCCGGAAGATAAGATATTTTTAAGCCTGTATTCGGAAAAAGAGATTGGCGGAATCGCGGAAGCGGCCGGATTCAGGACGGTGCGGGTCGAAAGACGCGCTCCGGCGAACCGGGATGTGGAATTCGATTTTGATAAGTTGGTCGCGGTTTGTCGGAAGATATGAATCCTTCGCATTTGAAAAATATAAGAGCGGGTGCTTTGTGGTATAATAAAAATCAGAAGTTTTTAAATTAAAGAATGTCCAATGAAAAAAATCCGGTGGGCATTCGATCTTTCCGTGTTATAATTAGCGCGTAATTATTAATAGAAAATAAAAAATGAAAAAAACATTGCTTGTCGCGTTCGCCCTCGCGTTTTTGCTTGGCGTGATGGGAGTGGCGGCGCAGGAAAAATTGGACGGCAAATTTGACAAGCCGAGCAAGGCGAAAAATGTGCGGATTTCGAAGAAACAGGTCCTTTCCGAAAGCGATCGGAAAAAATTGGATTCCATCGAGAGTGAATTGAAGGGCAAGCCAGCGAAGGTATCCGCGGTCGTAGATCCTTCGGTGGGAGGGGTGACTGGCGTGTTGGGTGATGCGATACCGACCGGCGGCCAAAAATATGCCATCTTGGTCGGTCTTGCGAATTATCCCGGGACTGTTAATGATCTTTGCGTGACTGCGGCTAAGACCGAGGAAGACAGTCCGACGGCGGAGGACGGATTGGCATATTATTGCAAAGACGAGGATGCTTTGAATATGAAAAAGGCTTTGATAAGAGAGTATGGTTATGAAGATGATGGGGAACATATTTTTATTTTTAGTGACGCGGATGCAAAATATGATGCAATAAAATCTAAAATTGATGAATTAGTCCAAACTAAGTTAACAGCGGACGATGAATTGGTTTTTTTCTTCAGCGGGCATAGTTCAACCGGGATATATATGGATGATTTGGGTAATGATAATGGAGATGAGGCATTGGACGAGGGTATTGTGATTTATGATCAGGCTTATGATGAGACAGACGCTGCAACTTATGTGGTGGGCGACGAGGCTTTCATTTGGGACGATCAAATCAAAGCTTGGTTTGAAAATTCTCCAACTGATAGGATTTTTTTCGCTTTCGATACTTGCAGGGCCGGAGGGATGAATGAACTTCAATCTGATGGAAGGGTTTTAGCGATGTCCAGCACTGAAGATCAAAGCTCCTACACCTACTATTTAGGCGGAACGCAGACGGATGTGGATGTTTTCCAGGAGAGCGAAGGATTGTTTGCCCATTATTTCGTACGGCGGGCGATGATTGACGGATTAGGTGACGGTTCTAATCCGCTCAGTAAGAAAGATCCTGAGAAATATGACGAGAATGTGGCGATGGAGGAAGCCTTCAGCTACGCTTATCCGATCGTCAAAACAGCTACCGGCAACAGGCAAAATCCGGTTTTGAATGATAAGTTTTTGAATGATTTGCTATTGGGATATGATTTGACGGATTAGCGCGTGGCAAAAATATCGTTTCTGATGACAAGGACCGCCGAAAATGGCGGTCTTTGCGCAGAGACATCGCTAAATTTCACAAAACCAAAAGTTTCAACGTAGGATTGAACGTCGGAAAATTGTCCGGAGCGTCAATAAACCACATGCATTGGCAGGTCATTGGCTGCGTTCTTCCGGTGTGTTATAATCCAAATGGCACCGAGGATGCTATCTGGTGATGCAAAAAGATATCATCGATCGGAACCGGCAGCTATGCCGTTTTTTGGCTATAAGTCATAACAAAATTTTTTATGGAAATCATCGATTTCATACTCCACGTGGACGTCCATCTGGGCAATATCATCGCCGACTACGGCGGATTGACTTATGCGATCCTATTCATCATCGTTTTCGCGGAAACCGGTTTCGTTTTTACACCGTTTCTGCCTGGTGATTCATTGCTTTTCGCGGGCGGGATGTTCGCCGCGCTGGGTTCTTTGAATGTTGCGGCTTTGTTTTTCCTGTTGTGGGCAGCTTCGTTTTTGGGGGACAATACCAACTACTGGGTCGGCCGTTTTCTAGGACAAAAAATTGTCGAAAACCGCAGGATTCCCATCAACCAAAACCATATCGACAAAACCCAGCATTTTTTCGAGGAGCATGGCAAAAAAACCATCATTTTGGCCAGATTTATGCCGATTGTCAGGACATTCGCGCCTTTCGTGGCCGGTATCGGGAAAATGGAATATAGGGAATTCGTCCTGTTCAGTTTCTTGGGCGGACTTTCTTGGGTTTCGCTCTTTGTGCTGGGCGGATATTTTTTCGGTAACATCCCTCTGGTTAGGGATAATTTTTCTACGGTAATAATGATTATCATCGCCGTTTCCGTTTTGCCGGCGCTTGTGAGGATTGTCGGAAGCAGATTGAGATATGGAAGATAAAAAATAACCTTTTGTAATAAGGGTATATGTATTAATAAATTAAATAAAAAAAACGTATGCAATGTCCAATATGCAATGTGAATTTACAAATGACCGAGCGTCAAGGAATAGAAATAGATTATTGTCCGCAGTGCCGGGGCATTTGGCTTGATCGTGGCGAACTGGATAAGATTATTGACAAATTAGCAGCCAGCAACCATATTCCGGAGAAGACTATGGAGACAAGGGTGGATAATTCGAGGGGATATGATGATCGCGATACGCATCATTCAGCCAATGATCATGTCTATGGGAAAAAATATAAAAAAGAGAGTTTGCTAGGAGAATTATTTGATTTTTAAGCGCAAGTTTTGAATTATGGCAAGTACTAAATATCCCAGGGATGGAAACTAAGTGCTTTTCAAAGACCTGTCCATTTTGTCCTTCGAATAAAATATGCTATAGTGAGTGTGCCAAGTTAATTATTAAAATAAAGTTGATGAAAAAAACATTACTCGCGGCACTATTGCTGATGTTCGGATTTGCTTTCCAGGCTCAGGCTGTAGGTGCGAATCCAAACCAGGGCGGAGCCAAATCTGGACAGACGGATGTCGTGGCGCCGGCAAATCCTGCCGGAAACGCCGTCGGAACGCAAGAGCAAAACCAGGTTATGAACCAGGGAGAGAACACCCGGATCCAGACCCAGGAGAAAAACGCGGTGGAAGCGCAAGATGGGACAAAAGTGCCCAAGGGAACTTCCAATTCTTCAGCACAAAAAAGAAGCCAGGTAGCCAATGCCGTGCAAGCGATGCTTCAGATAGCGGATAGGAATGAAGGTATCGGAAAGCAAGTGCGGACTATCGCCCAAAACCAGAATCAAAACCGCGATAAATTGGAAAAGAATATTGAGAAAATCCAAAGCCGCGGGGGTTTTGCCAAATTTTTTGTCGGACCTAATTATGGCGAAATAAAAGACGCCCAGAAGACCTTGGAGCAAAACCGGGAGCAGATCCGTCAGCTCAACCAGGTCAGGACCAAGCTTTCCAATCAAGGAGACCAACAGCAACTTACTGAACAAATCATGGTTTTGGAACAAGCCAATCAAGAGATTGGAACTCTGCTGGATAGCGCCCAAGGCGGATTTAGCCTTTTTGGTTGGTTAAATAGGATGGTTTCATAAGACGACGCAATCGGTTCATTTCTCAAAAAACTGCCGGAGAGGCAGTTTTTTTGCGGGAAACGTGAGAGATCAAAGGTCGCTTTGGACGGTTTTTTTTGGTATGATTGGGGTATGGGAAAGAAAACCGTCAAAATATTGGTCAGCGTTTTTACTTTGAATTTTTTGTGGGAAATTTCGCAGGCCTTCCTGTATGTGCCGCATTTTTCCGGGGCGGCCGATTTTATCGCGGTCCATTTGCGGGCAAGTCTGGGCGATTTGGTTTTGACGGCTTTGATTTTGCTTGCCGATAGTTTTTTGATCGGCCGGATCTTTTCCGGGAAACATTCTGATTGGCGCAGGTCCGGCGCGGTTGTGCTGGTTGGCGCGCTAGTGGGGATAACGGTTGAAAAATACGCTTTGGCCAGCGGCCGGTGGCAATATGGCGAGCTGATGCCGGTCATCCCGATTTTGCGAGTCGGTTTGACGCCGATTTTGCAGATGGCTTTGATACCTCTTTTGGCGATGTATTTGAATTCCTGGCCTCGAAGTCGGAAGTCGCACTGAACGGCTTTTTTTGTTATGATACTTGTTATAAGCAGTAAAAATTAAAAAAATGAAAAAAATCAACCTGGCGGTCATATTTGGAGGGAAATCCAATGAACACGAAATTTCCTTGAAGTCGGCTTCGGAAGTGATGAATAGTCTTGATGCGGATAAATACGAAATTATTTCGATTGCGATCGCCAAAAACGGGCAATGGCTGATAGGCGAAGCAGGCCGGCGGTATATGGAAACCAATCTACCAAAGTCCGGCCAAGAGGGCGGAGTGGCTGCGGCTGCGATCGAACCTGGCGCGGTCATATTTTCCGGCGAAGAATTATCCAAGATGGAAATCGACATCGTCCTGCCAATCGGACACGGCGCGTTCATCGAGGACGGAAGATTGCAAGGTATGTTGGATATGCTGGATTTGCCCTATGTTTTTTCCGGCACATTGGCACACGCCTTGGCGATGAACAAACAGAAGACCAAATTGGTCGCCAAGAGCGCCGGATTGAAAGTTGCCAAGGAGGTTTTGTTGCGGAAAAATAAAAAATATAATCTGGAAAAAATAATCACCAAGCTCGGACTACCGGTCGTGGTCAAGCCGACGGAGTCCGGCTCTTCGGTGGGTATCAGTATCGCGAAAACCGTCGAGGATTTGGCGGCCGCTATCGAAGCAGCTTTCGGATATGGCAAAGAAGTTATGCTGGAACAATTCATCGCCGGCCGTGAATTGACGGTGGCGGTGATGGGCAATAAAAATCCCAAAGCTTTGCCGGTAGTGGAAATCATTCCCAAAATTTCCACATTCTTCGATTATGCGGCCAAATATCAGAAAGGCGGCAGTGAGGAAGTTTGTCCGGCGGAAATTCCGGAAGATGTCCGCAAAAAAGTCCAGAAATACGCGGTCAAAATTTTCCAGGCCTTGGGTTGCCAGGATTTGGCGCGGGCGGATTTCATTTGGAGCAAGACCGACAATAAATTATATTTTTTGGAAATCAACACCATTCCCGGTATGACCGGCACCAGTCTGGCTCCCCAAGCCGCCGCGGCCGCCGGTATGGATTTCCCGCGGTTTCTGGATAAGCTGATCAGCGAAGCGCTGAAAAGACAAAAATAGCGCGTGTTTGTTCAAATGATTAAGCGGAGTGGCTGGGTTTGTTTTATAAAAAACTAGAATGGGATAGGATGTATTTTATCAGCGGAGTGAATGGCGTGGGCAAATCTGCGATGATGCCATTTTTGAGTTTGTCACTTCTGGTAGATAAATTTGAGATACATGATTTTGATGAACGGGGTGTGCCGGAAAACGCCGGCAAGGATTGGCGGATTTCCGAAACCCGGCATTGGATAGATGAAGGAATCAAGTTGGCGCGGGAAAATAAAAGCATCGTGATTTGCGGCTTTGTGAAAATCACTGATTTTCCAGAATCCGGACCATCGGAAATCGTTAAGATATTTTTAGACGCGCAACCGGAAACGATCCGCCAGCGTCTGACAAAAAGATATACTAAAGACGGTTTTTTCGATAAATCGCAAACAGTCATCGGCAAGCCTGTCGAGGAGTTCATCGCGGGCAATATTTATATCTCGGATCAAATGAGAAAAGCGTTTGAAGAGTCGGGTTGCCCGATTATCGATACGACCGATCTGACGCCGGAAGAAACCGCCAAAAAAGTAGCGGATATAATTTTAGAAAGAGAAAGATATTATAAATAAAAATATTGTACTAAAAATTTAGCTATCGCTAAAAATGTGGTACAATATGTTTGTGCGCTGAGGATAAGTTTTAGGTCAGAGCGGATAAAAAGTTCGGCTATAAAAAATAATGAAAGCCCCGAGGGCGCTAGAAATAATCTTGAAAGGTTTGATGGTTAGCGGAGGAGTCGCGATTGCTGCAACTTCGCCATATTTTTTGTCACGCATTTTGCCAAAAATAATCAAGCACGCTAAATACGAAGTAAAAAAGAGAGAAAAAATAAAAGCTTTCCAAAAATCTTTTTATTATCTGAAAAATCAAGGAATGGTTAATGTCGAATATCGCGGCAAGCAAATTCATATCAATCTGACTGAAGAAGGCAAAAAGAAACTGCGGAAATACGACATAGATGCTTTGCGGATAGAAAAACCGAAAAAGTGGGATAAAAGGTGGCGCGTGCTTATTTTCGACATTGTTGACAGGCACAAGCAAAAACGAGAGGCTTTGCGCGGAAAAATAAAAGAATTGGGATTGTTTCAACTACAGAAAAGCGTTTGGGTTTGTCCTTATGAGTTTCAAAAGGAAATGGAAATCTTGCGCAATTTTTTTCAATTAAGCAAAAATGAAATGAAAGTCATTATCGCTAGTGAAATTGAGGATGATGAAAAAATAAAAAAGTTTTTTCACATCGCCTGAATGAAAAAATGATTCTGAAAATATCGTACCAAAAATTTAGCTATCGCTATTAATTTGGTAAAATTTGTTTGGGGTATCGCTAAAAAATAAATGGAAATATAATGAAAATACCTAAAGATTCCTCGGAAATATCAAGTGAGAGTGGAAATTAATTATGCAGACCAAGAAAGCGAGCTAAAGTCGGTAATCGTCAAATTTCAAGTGAATTGTTCTGATAAAAAAAGAGAAAGTGTTATTTATCGTTTACTGGAAGAAGGAAAGGTGCCGTATATGCCGCGGTTGTATGGTGAATTTGGTGATGGCAATTTGGTTTTGGAAGACCTATCTCTTACGCACTCCGTAATAGGGAAAAATCAAGAACTGACTATCAAGCAAATACGGAATGTGATTGCGATGCTTGCCGATATCAACAGCCGATTTTACGGCGATTTCCGCGTTCCTAAAAATGATGTAAGCCATTTTGTTAATTCAATCGATATCAATATGGTAGAGAGTTGGGATATCTATATAAATAGATATCAAGGACAATTGGGAGAAGCGGCAGCTGATTTTGAATGGATGTGGAAGAATCGTGAAATTGTTTCAAGATATTATAATTCAGGTCCGGCTACTTTGATTCATGGGGATGTCAATAGGGGAAACCTGCTTTTTCCCAATGATGGAAGCGATAATCCGATATTGATCGATTGGCAATTGTCCGGACAGAAGGTATTGCCTTTTGATTTGTTATATTTCATAGTGCAACGACTGACGGTGGAACAAAGACGGGAACATGAAAATGAATTAATAAAAGAATATTACAAGTTGCTTCCGAATCATATACGCGCCGAATATTCCTTGGATCATTTGATGTTGGATTATCGAGCGTGCATAACTAGGACAATGTTGAGTTCCGTCACGGGCGTGGGACCGAAATGCAGCAACCGTCCATCAATTTGAGTGCGCGGATGCCGGGGCTGTCCGCGTAATCGCCGCAGTGAAAGATCTCAAGCCTGTGGAGGCGATTCAAAAATTGAGAGAGCAAGGCTTATTAAAAATATAAAAAATATGTCAAAAAAATTAAGCGTAGGATTTGAGAGGGCGGTGCGGTTTTTGGCGGAGCATATGCCGGCGTCGGATGAGAATAGCCGCAAGCCGATTTTGTTCCATGATATCCGGGTCGGGGTATATTTGTATGAAAACGGCTATCCGCAAGACATCGTTTTGGCGGGAGTTTTGCATGACGCGATCGAATGGTCCGATGCGGATGAGCGGATGTTGCGGGATGAATTTGGCGATGAGGTTGCCAGGCTGGTGTCGGCCAGCACCAAAGACGAGTCAATCGCGGATAAAGAAGAAAAAACCAACGAGCTGATCCAGCGCTGCGTGCGGAACGGACAAGATGCGCTGATTGTCAAAGTCGCGGATATTTTGGACAGTTTCAAGTGGTACGCCGGCCAAAACAACGGGGATGAACTAAAAAACCATTGTGTGAAAAATGCCGACCTGATTTTAAAATACAAGCCGGGTAATTTTGATGATAGGATATTCGCTGAATTGAAAATTTGGCGGGATAGGTTTTAGCGCGCCAGGCATTGCTAGAACGGCGGATGCGTGGTAAGCTGTCTTATCGCGTAAGGAGAAACCAGATGAATAATAATTCATTAAAAAAGTTAACTATCAGAACTCCAAAAACAATGGGATGCTCTTTGATTTCAACCATTGTTTTTCAAAGTTTAAAACAGGCATTTCCTGATTTAAAAATCACTGTTTTAACAAAATTTCCAGAATTATTCCAAAATAACAAATATGTAAATAACATTGAAGTTGATAATAATAATCAAACCAAAAGCAGTGCGGATGTCGATTTATTTGATTATTTAAGGAAGAGAAATCTCTATGACGATAACGTGACTTATCCTGTTGAGCATTTGGCTATCCATCAACTAGCAGAAGCTGAGGCGCAAATCCGTATTAAAACTAAATTGCCAAAAGATATTAATCCCACCCTTTCTATTACAAATAATGAAATGTGGGAGGCGGAAAAAATCGTTAAAAAGAAATTGAAAGGGAGGCCATTTATTTGGTTGCAAACGCAGTCAAGCTTATCTGAAAAAAATTTACCGGAAGGTTTTTGGGAAAAGATTATAAATAATAATCCACAGTTTTCTTTTATTGATTTATCGTTAAAAAAATATAATCCAAGAATTTCTGCTGCTATCACTTTATTTTGTGAAGCCGGAATCACTCTTGATACATATCTTTCACATGCATCACATACAGTTGGATCTAAAAATGTGATCGTGCTACTTGTTAAAAAAAGTTCCGATCCTGAGATGGTGGCGTATTCGGAACAGATTATTATTGATGGAAGAGAAAATAAATCTATATTAGATTGTGGAAATGTAAGTCAGAAGCTAAGCAACATTGTGACGCAAAATAAAAAAATTCCCGAGGTAATGCCCAGTGAAATAATTGCGGACAATATAACCTCAGTGATAATCGAAGAAGGGGAAGTGGATGGAAATATAAATACCTATGAACTTGATATAATAAACAAGTTTGTTAAAATTTATCAGCCAAAAAATATATTTGAATTTGGAACATTTGATGGGCGGACAACTTTAAATATGGCCATAAATACTTCTGATAAATCTAAGATCTATACTATCGATATCCCCGTTTCGCTAATGGATAATACAAAATTTAAATTATACAGTAAAATAATAAGAGGGGTAAAAGTTAGGGATGATATCAATTATATCGATAAAGCGAAGGTCGGATTGCGTTATAAAAATAAAAATGGCAGTGAAAAAATCGAACAACTTTTTGGAGATTCAGCCACTTTCAATTATTCACCATTTTATGATAAAATGGACCTCATTTTTATTGATGGATCACACGCAAAAGATTATATAATAAATGATACTGAAACTGCGATGCATATGGCAAAAACCGGGTGCGTTATCCTTTGGCATGATTATGGAAGTTGGGAAGACGTAACAAATGTTTTAAATAATTATTTTATAAATGATAAAAGATTTTCAGAATTAAAACGAATAAAGGGCACTAGACTGGTGTTTTTGATCGTTGCTAGGTAAGACTGCTCATTGCCAAGGCGATTGATCCGTGATAAACTGGCTTATCGTGCCTTTTTAGTTTTTAAAGAAAACCAGATGAAAAATAACGCTATCCGGATCGATGAAATAATCCTGGGCTTGGAAGAAAAAGAGGAAATTTTGTTGGACAAAATTTTGGCGATTTTGGGACTCAAGGAAGAGGACATCGTCGACTATGAAATCGTGAAAAAAGCCGTCGATTCAAGGGATAGGAAGAAAATCCTGTTCGTCTATTCTGTGGATGTGGAAATCAGGAATCCGGAAAATTATCTGACCAGGACTTCCGCGCTGGTGAAAGGCAAAATGAAACGGCATCGCGTGCGGTTGCAGGCTCCCTATGCGTACCGCATAGAAACCGTATCGGCTGATCCGGAACGGTTGCGGCCGATCGTGGTCGGCAGCGGACCGAGCGGATTGTTCGCAGGCTTGCTTTTGGCACGGGCGGGAATGAAACCTTTGATCGTTGAGCGCGGAAAAAACGTGGACGCGCGCGTGGCGGATGTCGATAAATTTTTCGCGACCGGCGAATTGAACGCGGAATCCAACATCCAATTCGGCGAAGGCGGAGCGGGGACATTTTCGGACGGCAAGCTGCACACTTTGGTTGACAATCCGCGCAAGAAATTTATTTTTGAAGAATTGATCAAATCCGGAGCGATGCCGGAAATAGCTTATGACGCGCAACCGCACATCGGCACGGACAAACTGCGTCAAATCGTGAAAAATATCCGCCAGAAAATAGTGCGTTTGGGCGGGGAGGTGCGTTTTGAAACGAAACTGACTGATATTGAAATCGTTGATGGAAAAATCGCGAACGCTATTTTCAATGGGCAAGAAAAAATGCCGGTTTCGGAATTGATTTTGGCGACCGGACACTCGGCGCGCGACACGTATGGGATGCTGTATGCAAAAAAATTGGAAATTCAAGCCAAGCCTTTTTCCATCGGCGTGCGCATCGAGCATGCGGCGGAGATGATCAACAAGGCCCAGTACGGGGAATTTTTCGCGCATCCGAAATTACCGACGGCGCGCTATCGCTTGGTTTCCCATTCGGAAAAGAACCGCTCCGTCTATTCTTTTTGTATGTGTCCCGGCGGTGCGGTCATCGCCGCGGCTTCGGAAGAAGGCGGTTTGGTGACTAACGGGATGAGTGAACAGGCGCAAGACGGACAAAATTCCAATAGCGCCCTTTTGGTGAACGTTTTCCCAAACGATTTCGGAAGCGACAGTCCGCTGGCCGGTATTGAATTCCAAAGGGAGTGGGAAAAGAAAGCCTTTGTGGCCGGCGGCGGGAAATATAAAGCTCCGGCGCAATTGGTAGGGGATTTTTTGCAAAACAAACCGTCTGAAAAAATCGGCGGCATATCTTCAACATATGGACCAGGTGTGATGATGACGACTCTTGATAGTTGCTTGCCAGACTACGTTTTGGAGAGTTTACGTGAGGCCTTGCCGATTTTAGACCGCAAGGTTAAAGGCTTCGCCCATCCGGAAGCTGTTTTGACGGGTGTGGAAACCCGCAGTTCGTCGCCGGTAAAAATAGTCCGCAGTGAAAATTTCCAGTCTAATATCGCCGGCATCTATCCGGCCGGCGAAGGATCGGGTTATGCCGGCGGCATCGTTTCCGCGGCGCTCGACGGGATGATGGTGGCGGAAGCGATCATTAAAAAGTATTCTAAAGCCGGTTGATTTTTCAAAAATTGAAAAGTTATCCGTAAATGTTTGTATTAGGATAAAGTCGGTGTGGCAGGATAATAATTTTTATCTTGTTTCTGGTTGTTCTTTAAGAAGGTTGAATTTATATATACGAAGTGGCAGCGTGCAATAATGCACAAAATTGAAGAGAGGCGGTATATGAAAAAAATTCTACTTGCGGAAGATGATACGGTTGTCCGGGTCGTTGCCTCGCAAATGCTCGAGAGGTTGGGCTATGAAGTCATCAGCAGTGAAGATGGCGATGCGGCCTTGCGTGTGTTTTTGGGCGACCCGGATCAGTTTGATGCGATTTTGACGGATCAAATCATGCCACGTCTCAATGGCATAAAATTAGCCGAAGAAATTGCAAAGATAAACCCAAAGATGCCCATCGTTTTGTATTCCGGGTTCGCTCCGCTTGAAAGCGAAATCCCTGGTAACATCGATGGCTTCATTGCCAAACCCTTTTCCCAGAAGGAATTGGGTGAATTACTTGATAGGGTCATCACGCTTAAAACACGATGACAGGTTCCAATGGGAACTTCGTGAAGCTGGCTAGAACCACTAGCCGGCTTTTTTTACACAGAGTCGCTTAGTGAGCCCGGAAGTTTTTCGGATAGATAATAAAGGATAAATGGGCACGTTTTTTAATTATACATCAAAAAAGCTTTTTTGTCCAGGTCCAATCATTTTTAGGGCTTATCTGAAGCTTGTTTAACAACTGAAAAATTGATGGGAATGGCGGACATTGCCCAGAGGAAATATTTTAAAACCCCCGCGAAACTTGCGTTTGCGGGGGTGCATATCATAGGATGTGCTTGCTTTTAGAAGATTGGAACTCCGATATCAAGCAGTAGATTATCATACTTTTTTGGTAGCAATTTTGGATTTAGGGATTCGCCAAAAACCCAATTCCTTCTAAGGAAAAATATTGCGTATTCATAGAGTGCTCCTGAGAGATTGCCAGTATTGGCTTTTTCGCAAGTTGCGTCGGCAATTTCCCTGATTTCCGATTTTTTGTCCACAAGCATCTCGATGGCAACTGCCCATCGGATGGCGAAATTGACGGCTGCGGGAATCAACATCCCTTCGTTTTCTGCCTTTTGCTGGGCACTTTGCAATTCTCGGGCCCATAATTTGGCAGCACTTATTTGTGTTCCAGGCATACTGCTTCTCCTACGTTGAGTTTGGTAAAGAACCACTTAAATATCCATATCGGATAGCGTAACAAGAGTGATGCCAAGTTGTCAATCTGTGGTATAATAGCCCCATATGCTGATTGTGAATTATCCAATAAATATAAAACATCTATGGAAAATGAAATCTTAAAAAAATTGGAAGAGCAGGATAAAAAAATCGAAGCGATTTGGATCAGCGTGGAAAAAACCCGCAAATATTTCCTGACGACCATCATCATAACGGTCGCAATGACCCTTTTGCCTTTGATCGGACTGGCTTTCGCCATCCCGATGTTTTTGGGCACGCTTTCAAAGTCGATGGAGGGTTTGTTGTGAATATGAAAACAAACCGCCGGAATTACGTATTAGCTGTATAACACCGCTATATGACCGAAGAAAAAGCGCTTTCTGACGCGCAGTTAGTTGAAATGGCGAAATCTGAGCCTGAATCATTCGGGCTTTTAATGGAGCGCTATCAGGGTCAGTTATCCGGCTATATCCGGCGCTTGACGCAGTTGGCGGCGGATGACGCGCAGGATTTGTTGCAAGAAGTCTTCATCAAGATTTATCAGAATCTGAATGCTTATGATGGGAATCTGAAGTTTTCCAGCTGGGCTTATCGGATCGCGCATAACCAAGTGGTGGATTATTTCCGGCGTTCCGGTGCCCGGCCGCAAACCGCTGTGCTGGAAGATTATGAATGGGAAAAAATCATAGGCGGCGGCATCCAGCTGGAAAAAGACATCGTGGATAGGGACTGCGCGGAGAAGGTCAGGGCTTGTATCGAGGACCTACCTTTGAATTATCGGGAAATCCTGATTTTGCGCTTTGTGGAAGAAAAAGATTATGAGGAAATTATGGATATTTTGAAAAAACCGAAAGGTTCCGTGGCTACCCTTATCGCACGCGGCAAAGAAATGCTCCGGAGCGAAATGGAAAAGCGGAATATTAATTGTTTTTAATGTTATGAAAAATTTAATCCAAGACACGCTGAATAAGATAAAGACCGAACATATCGCACCGGAACCGAGGTGGAAATTTTTGTTGCGTAAAGCCGGAGCTTGGGCCCTGGTCGGATCAGTGATCCTTTTGGGTGCTGCGGCTATCGCGGTGGCATATTATCTGATTTCACAGCTGGACTGGGATTTATACCGTTTCACTAGCCGTTCAGCGATCGCCTATACATTGCCGATGGTTCCGTATTTCTGGTTCATTTTATTAGGCTTGTTCATTTTAGCGGCATTTTTCGGAGTGCGCCGGACGGAAAGCGGTTATCGTTTTAACGGATTATGGGTTGTCGCTTTGGTCGTCGCGGGAATATTGTTGACAGGGTTTTTTATGGCACGCGCCGGATTAGGCAGCCGCTTGGATCATATGATGCGCGGCGTGCCGTTCTATGCGCGAAGCATTGAGACTAAGGAGAAGCAATGGATGCAGCCTGAGGAAGGCTTCTTGGCTGGCACGGTCCTATCCGCTTCTGAAGACGCGATCGGCCTGGATGATTTGGCCGGGGAGCGATGGAATGTGAAAGTGGACGAAAAAACGCTCGTGCGTCCAGCGGCGGATGTTTCGACTGGCCAGATGATCAAGGTCATCGGTACCAAACAATCTGCGCGGGACTTTTCAGCCGCGGAAATCCGGCCTTGGGCGGGACGCGGTATGGCTGGCGCGGTCAGTGGCCAGGACAAGGGTTGCGAAAAAACCGGTTCTTGCGGCAATCGTGGAGGGATGATGCGGGGGCGGTGAAAACTTTTCCGGACCGTTTGCGTAGTATATTATGCTAGCGGCAATTAATTAAATTAAATTTAAAACGATGATTACAAAAAATATCCTGTTGGGATCTCTCGGCTTGGTGGCGCTGGGCGCGATCGCGACAAGCGCGTATGCCTACCAGGGAGATCCGGCCAAATACGGACCGAATTATACTCCCGAAAGGCACGAAGCGATGGTAAAGGCTTTTGAAAATAAGGATTATACCGCTTGGAAATCCCAGATGGGAGATCGTGGAGTGGCGAACAGGGTGACGGAACAGAATTTCGCGCGCTTTGCGGAAATGCGCAAGCTCAAATTGGAAGGAAAAACCGCTGAGGCTGACGCGATCCGAGCCGAACTCGGTTTGGGACAAGGCCAGGGCCGGATGGGTGCGAACCGCGGACAGAATGCAGGCGGAAATTTCGTCGATAAGAACGGGGACGGAATCTGTGACCGCATACAATAGGAATCAAGGCCATAATCAAATCGGGATATCTTCGGATATCCCTTTGATTTTTTTTAAAGAGTTAATAATTTTTTAAAATGATATGAAAAACGAAGGTCCTGTCGAGCGGGGGATACAAGCGATAATCAGTATGGCGTTGATGCTGTCGGCCATCTTTTGGCTGGATGGGATCTGGGTCTGGGTAGCTGTGATTTTTTCCATCGCGATCATGGCGTTCGCGAGCGTAAGTTTCTGTCCGTTGTACGCGATATTTAAAATTAAGAAATAAGAAATGAAAAATAAAATCAAATTGCGCACGCTTGCGCAGATCTCGGTTGTCGGCATCGTCTTTTTTTTGACGCTGAGCCATCTGATATATGGTATCGAACAGGCGGCGCCGATCGACGCCTATTGCCCGTTCGGGGCGATCGAGGGATTTCTGACCTATCTCTTTACTGGTGAATATCTGAAGCGCATCTATGCCAGCTCATTCATCCTGATGGGCATCCTGCTGGTTTTAACGATGGTGTTCGGCCGGATATTCTGTTCACATTTTTGCCCGCTGGGAGCGATCCAAGAATGGATCCGGTCGCTAGGCAGGAAAATCGGTTTTCGAAAAGATGTCGAATTGCCGGACAGGATGGATAATATTTTCCGCTACGTGAAATATATAATCTTGGCAATCGTGATATATTATTCTTTCAAAATCGGAGACTTGGTTTTTCGGGCTTATGATCCATTCAATGCTTGGATGCATTTCGGTGAGGAATTCGATGAAAAAATCGCGGGCTATTCGATTCTGGGAATTTTAATCATAGCTTCGCTTTTTTCCAAAAATTGGTGGTGCCGGTATTTTTGTCCGCTCGGGGCAACCTTCGCGATTTTCAAAAAAATCAGTCCGTTCAAAATTTCGCGCGACGCTTCAACTTGCGCCAGTTGCGGGACTTGCTCGCGGACTTGTCCAGCTGGATTGCCAGTGGAGAAAAAAGATGTGATTAAATCCGCCGATTGCATCAGCTGCTTGGATTGCGTGAGCGATTGTCCGGAAAGCAGCCTGAAGGCGGAAGTTTTCGGGCGTAAAATTTCCAAAACGAAATTCAGCTTGATCGTGATCGGAGCGTTTTTTTTGCCGCTGCTGATTTTTATGGCGACGCCTTTGTGGCAGACTAAGGCGCCTTCCAATATCGTGAATACTGAGGGAGAAATTGATTTGACGAATTTGCGCGGCAGCAACACTTTGCAGTATCTTATCGATATGACCGGAATCCCGCTGGCTGTTTTCCAGGAAAAACTGCATCTGCCGGCGGAAGTCGATACCAGTCTCAAGCTCAAGGATATCGGTCCGGAGTATGGAGTCAAAAAAGAAGATGGCAGTTATCTGGAGGCGGAGGATTTCCGCGAGGTGGCGGAACAAGATAAATAAGCTTAGCGGAGATACGAAAAAGCCATCCACATGGATGGCTTTTTTGTCTTTTTTGAGCTATTGACAGCTTTCCAGTCCGGGTGTATACTAAAAAGCTAATAATTTTAACAATATCGCTAAATCCATAAAAACAATGAGATAAAAACCCCGTAACCATTAAGCGCAAACATATGAACAGCTCGATTAAGGAATTGCGATCCACCTTCAATCTGATGCTGTCAATCGTTGAGCTGATGATAGGGTTGAGTTTCGCGATAAAAATCTTCGGCTCAAATATATCTTCTGATGGCGGACTGATGGAATATGTCGGGGGTATCCTTGATCAGATGGATGGAAGTGCGTCATCAGCCTTGGGCAATCTCGATATGTCCGGTCCGCTGGCTTTCTTGTTGCTCATACTCGGATTTATGGCATTTAGCTTCACACTGATCTCCCAGATTCCGAAAATAGTACGGCAGAGCAAGGGACGGTTGAAGATAGAATCGGAATGGGAATAGGCCGTATTTATGCTAAAACAAGCATCCGTTAAGCGGGTGCTTGTTTTAATTCGCGTGGCTGTTTTTTTGGCTGATGGTTTTTAACGGAAGAAATAAAAATAGGACAATTTGGATGGCGAAAAACGGGAGCCGAGCTCCGGATAATCCCACTATTGACAAATTTACTGGATATACTGGGCAAATTTTCAAAGGTAGTGTATAATGATTAGTAGAAATGCGCCCAAGACATCACGTCGCGGTGCCGGGGGCGCAAATTAATAAATAATAATTCAAAAAACACTATGGCAAAGATGACAAAGTCACAATTGCTCGTTAGTCTATCTGAGCAATCGGGACTAGCAAAGAAGGATGTGAAAAACTTTTTTGACGTGCTGACCGCGTTGGCATACAAAGAGGTGAAGAAGACCGGTGAATTCGTCCTACCTGGATTTGGCAAGATGGTAAAAGCGAAAAGGAAAGCACGTACTGGAGTCAATCCTGCGACAGGAGAGAAAATCCAGATCGCCGCTAAGACCGTCGTAAAATTCAGATTAGCTAAAGCTGCTAAGGACGCGGTTTTATAAGGAATAATCGCAATTTTAAAAACACCCTGGCTTATCCGGGGTGTTTTTTTGTATATATCGTCATTTTATACTGGTCGCTTTCCGGACGTATTCGATGCGGATTTCCACTTTGTCAGCCGCCATTTTCCTAGCTTTTTTCTCGGAGATTTTTTTGCCGCTGGCTTTTTTAAAATAAGTTATTTTTTCAACGATATCATCCGCGGGCTTATGTTTATCCTCGGTTTTTTCGTAGGCAATGAATGGTTCTGCGGGATATCCATCCAAGACTTCGGACATGAATTTATTCCAAATCGGCGCAGCTACATAAGACCCGTCAGCGCCGGCGCGCATCGGACGGTTGTTGTTATTGCCGACCCAGACTCCGGTAACGAGGTGGGGCGTGTAACCGACTGTCCATGCGTCTTTGAATTCGGAAGTCGTACCGGTTTTGGCAGCGACGATTTTTCCGGGTATGGATAATTTATTATTGGGACCGAAAATCGGAATGCGGGCGGCATTATCGGAAAGGATGGAATCTATCTTGCGGGCGATTTGCGGATCAAGCACGGGTGTGTCTTCGACAGTCGCCATATGGATGGGTTCCCCGCGGCTGTCGGTTATTTTCAAAATCGAAACGGGCGTATTTTTTTTCCCGTCATTGGCGAAAACCGCGTAGCCGGCTGTTTCATCCAGCAGCTTCACTTCTCCACCGCCCAAAACCAAGGAAAGACCGTAGCGATTAGTGTCGTTCAATGTGGTTATGCCGAGACGGTGAGCGAGATCGATGGTAGTTTGCACACCGGCCAAAGAAAGGGCTTTGACAGCTGGAACATTGAGGGACATAGCTAGGGCCTGACGCATAGTGACGACCCCGTGGAATTTGCCGTCATAATTGCGTGGGATATAATGTTTGCCGGAACCGTCGGCCCCGAAGTCGGTTTGAATGTCCAATATTTTCGTTTCCGGCTGGAAGCCTTTTTCAAAAGCGGCGGCATAGGCGAAGGGTTTGAAAGATGAGCCGGGTTGGCGGGGTCGGGTCGCTACGTTGACTTGGCCGTCGATCGAGTCGTCGAAATAATCCTTGCTACCGACCATTGCCAGGATCTGTCCGTTTTTCGGATCAAGAGAGACTAAAGCGGCATTGGAAGCGCCATATTTTTTCAGCGTAGCATCGCTAGCGGAGATTATCTGTTCAGCTAATTTTTGTTTGTCATAATCCAGGGTACTGTAGATGCGTAAACCGTCTTTCTCGATCGTTTCCGGTTCGAATCGTTTTTCCAATTCTTCCCGGACATAGAAAACGAAATGTGGAGCATCGATCGCATCGGAAAAAGGGATTATTTTCCTAGCAGTGGGTTCTTGTTGGGCTTTTGCGACCGTAGCGGAATCCGCCAGCTGCAATTTGCCTATCCGGTCCAAAATCATTTTTTGGCGTAGGAGCAATCCGTCCAAATGGTTTCCATGCGGTGAATAATAACTGGTAGCTTTGGGTATGGCAGCTAATAAGGCGGCTTCGTCAAAGGTCAGGTCTGTGGCGTTTTTTCCGAAGAAAGTCTTGGCGGCGGACTCGATGCCATATGCGTTCGATCCGTAGGGGATCTCATTGAGATACATATCCAGGATTTGCTCCTTGGTATATTTCCTTTCGATTTTGATGGCGATGATCAACTCAGCTATCTTCCTACGGATGGTTTTTTCACGGGTCAAAAAAGCGTTCCGGGCCAATTGTTGGGTGATGGTCGAGGCGCCTTGATCCATACTGCTTTTTTCGAGGTTATTTTTCAAGGCCCGCAGTATGGCAAAAAAATCAACGCCGAAGTGGTTGTAAAAACCGGCATCCTCGGTCGCGACGGTGGCGATGCGGATCGAATCCGGAATCTTATCGTGGGGAAGTATTATGCGATTTTCTTCCCCATGGATCTCGTAGAGGATATGCTGGCCTGTACGGTCATAAATCAGGGTGGTTTGCGGTGAGTCGCGCTTGGTCAAAGTGGCCGCAATCGGAGCTTTGATGTAGGCATAAGCGAAAACGCCGGAAGCGATGGCGCCCAGCATTAAAAAAACATTGAGCGTGATAAACGCTGATTCCTTGATGATTTTCCGGATGTTCAATTTTAGAATTTTTTTGAATGGTTCCATATTCTTATTACACAATAGCATAGTATTTTATTTTACAATGGCGGCCGGTTGCCAATTTGACAGAATATGTGATATGGCTTATAATATATGCATTGAAGCGAATGGGGGAATGACCGGTCGATCTTCCGATAAACCCAGCGTTTTGAAAGAGATAATAATTCAAAGAAATTACTAAAATGACAGAAATCATACAAGATCGAGATTTCGTCGAGTACGTTGTCAAACAAATCGTCAACAATCCCGACGCGGTCAAGGTTGATAGAAAAATTGATGAAATGGGTGTTCTCATCACACTGGACGTCGCTCCGGATGATATGGGAATGGTTATCGGCAGGGAGGGAGCAACAGCTAAGGCCCTTCGGACTCTCTTGCGGGTTATCGGAGCGAAGAACAATGCTCGTGTCAATCTCAAGATCAATGAACCGGAAGGCTCGACACGGGAACCTCGCGAAAACGCGACAAGAAAAAGCATCGATGAGGTTGTCGGAGATATCCAAATATAGTATATAGTGATTTTTATGCCTGTTTCGCCTTGCGGTGAAGCTAGGTAATTTGCAAAAAAGACCATCGGATGGTCTTTTTTGTTTCACTTTTGTATGATAGTATGAAGGTGATATGAGATTCGATATAATTACAATTTTTCCAAAAATATTCGACGCGTATTTTTCCGAGTCGATTATTAAACGCGCCCAAGCCGGGGGTTTTGTGGATATCGATATTCATAATTTGCGCGATTATGCCGCGGATAAGCATAAGACGGTCGACGATACTCCTTATGGCGGCGGGGCCGGGATGGTTTTGAAGGTGGAGCCGATATACGGATGTTTGAAATCGATCAAAAGCCTGGCTATGGAGGATGGTCCGGATTCCAAGATGAGAGTGATTTTGTTTTCGGCCAAAGGGAAAAGATACACCCAGCGGGACGCGGAGAGACTGGCGGGATACGGGAGGCTGATTTTATTATGCGGCCGCTACGAGGGGGTAGATGAGCGGGTAGTTGAAAATTTATGCGACGAAGAAATATCGCTGGGGGATTTCGTCTTGACTGGTGGGGAAATTCCGGCTATGGCGGTCGTAGATAGTATTACGCGGCTCATCCCGGGTGTTTTAGGCAATAGCGAATCGGCCAGGACCGAATCGCACAGCAAGGATGGTTATTTGGAGCATCCGCAATATACCAAACCGGAGGATTTTTTAGGTTGGAAAGTTCCTGAAATCCTTTTGAGTGGTGATCATAAGAAAATAGCGCAATGGCGGGAAAAAAAATCAAAGCAAAAAAATTATGAATCTTAAAAAACGCCTGGTGCCAGCAAAAACAGGAGGAAAGCCCGATATGGTTTTACTGTACTCGGTTTTCGGATTGATAATTTTCGGTTTGATAATGATCGCAAGCGCCGGAGTCGGTTATTCGCGAGTGCGTTTCGGTGATGAATATTTTTTCTTTAAGCGCCAATTGCTATTTGGCGTGCTTCCCGGGCTGCTGGTTTTGATGATCGTAAAGAATATCGACTATAAGATTTGGAAAAAATTATCCGTTCCCTTATTCTTTACCAGCATAATTTTTTTGATACTTGTGTTTGTCCCTGGAGTCGGAACTAAGATATATGGCGCAAGCCGCTGGGTCCAGTTCGGTCCTTTTTCTTTCCAGCCGGCTGAGATGTTGAAGATTTCCTTGATTTTGTATCTGGCGGCATGGCTAGAGGGCAAGAAAGAGCTGGTGGATGATTTGTATGAGGGATTGGTGCCATTCGCGATGATTGTCGCGCTAATCAGCTTCTTGCTCATAAAACAGCCCGATATTGGAACTTTGGGCGTGACGATCCTGATTGCGATGTCGGTTTTTTTCGCTTCCGGAGCGAGGATATCACATATGTTCCTGATGGGTGCCGCCGGAATAGCGTCACTTTTCGTTCTGATAAAATTCGAGTCCTATCGGATGAACCGCTTGCTGGTCTTTTTGAATCCGGAACTTGATCCGCGCGGAATCGGCTATCAGATCAATCAGGCGCTTTTGGCGATTGGGTCGGGTGGGATTTTCGGGACAGGCTTGGGGCACAGCTTGCAAAAATTCAATTATCTGCCGGAGCCGGTGGGGGATTCAATTTTTGCCATCATTGGTGAAGAATTGGGAATTTTAGGCGAGTCGGCATTGATTTTCCTATTTATCGCGCTGGCAATGCGCGGTTTCAAAATCGCCAAAAATGCGCCTGACGTATTCGGACGCCTGACGGCCGTGGGTATAGTTTCTTGGATTATTTTCCAGGCTTTCATAAATATCGCTGCGATTTCCGGACTCATACCTTTGACCGGGATCCCTTTGCCGTTTATCAGCTATGGCGGAACCTCAATTGTTTTTCTATTGGCCGGCGTCGGGGTATTGTTGAATATTTCCAAACAGACAAGCTTAAATTAAAATTTTCTAATTTCAAATTTAAAACCATATGAAAATAGTTTTGACAGGCGGAGGTTCAGGCGGCCACTTGATGCCGCTTATCGCGGTAGCTGGAAAAATAAAGGAGGGAGTTCCGGATGCTGAATTCGTCTTTATCGGTCCGGGCGGAAAATTGGAACGGGATATCATAGGCAAGGAAAATATCCCTATGCATGATATAATGGTTGGAAAATTCCGGCGTTATTTCTCATTTAAAAATTTAGCCGATTTTTTCAAGATTCCTATCGGCATAGTCCAGGCGATGTTTTTGCTTTTGAAGATAATGCCTGACGCGATTTTTTCCAAAGGCGGCTACGCTTCATTACCGGTGGTTTTGGTCGGCTGGATATACCGCATACCGATAATGATCCATGAATCGGATGCGGTGCCGGGGATGGCCAACGGGGTGCTCAGTAAATTCGCCGACAGGGTCGCCGTGGCATATCCGGAAGCGGAAAAGGAATTTCCCGAGGCCCAGGTCGTATTGACCGGCAATCCGTTGCGGAAAAACATCAACCAGGGAAGCGCGCAAAAGGCTCGGGAAAAATTCGGACTGATCGAATCAAAAAAAATAATCTACGTAACCGGCGGATCGCAAGGGGCGCAAAGTATAAATACCAAAATCTTGGACATCCTGCCGGAGCTTTTGAAGAAATACCAAATTATCCATCAGACAGGGGAGAATAATTTCGATGAGGTGCGCCATCGGGCGGGAGAAATGGGTGTCAAGCCGGGCTATGGCGGCTACCATATCATGCCGTTCATCTATGAAGGCATCGCGGATATTTTTGCGGCAGCCGACCTGGTGGTTTCACGTGCCAGCGCCAATACTATTTCAGAAATCGCCGCCAATGGCAAACCTTCGATCCTGATCCCATTGCAAAACGCGGCCAATGACCATCAACGGATGAACGCATACGCACTGGCAAAATTTGGAGGCTGTGTCGTGCTTGAGGAAAATAATTTGGGAAAGAACCTTTTGCTGAGCCGGATCGAAGAGATTATGGAAAGCCCTGAATTGCAGGAAAAGTTATCCCGCAATATCCGGACATTCTACCATCCGGATGCGGCGGAAAAAATCGCCCAGGGAATTTTGGGAATGATAAAAAATTGATTTTTTTAATTTCCAATTTTAAATCGCTAAGACAGAAAAATTCATATGGTTATGGATCCACTAAAGATTAAAAAAGCGTACATCATCGGAATTGAAGGCGCCGGGACATCGGCTTTGGCCAGAATTTTGAAATTTAAAGGGATTGATGTCAGCGGTTCTGACGAAGGGGACCATTTTTACAATAACGTCCTTGAGAGCGAGGGTATAGCGGTGAGACAAAAGTTCGATAAAGGCAATATTCCGTCCGATGCCGATATGATAATTTACGGCTCGTCTTTCAAGCCGGAAAGCAATGAGGAATTGAAGGCGGCCTTTGAATCCGGAGCGGCTGTTTTTTCGTACGCGGAAATACTTGCCGGATTATTTAATGAAAGCTACGGGATCGCGGTTTGCGGGACCCATGGCAAAAGCACGACTTCAGCTATGTTAAGTTTCGTGTTGAATCGGATAGGATTGGATCCGAGCGCGATCGTCGGGGCTAAGATACCCCAGCTCGGCGGCAACAGTATTAGTGGAAAATCGGATTATTTCATCATTGAGGCGGATGAATATCAAAATAAGCTGGCGTTGTATGAACCTAAAGCGGCCATTTTGACGAGCGTCGATTATGACCATCCTGATTTTTTCAAGACCTTCGGCGATTATAAGAAAGCTTTCAGTGATTTTGTTGCTAAGATTCCCAAAGTCGGATTTTTGGCTGTGTGGGGCGACAGCGTGGCAACCAACGAAATCGCTTGCGGCTGCCAAGGCAATATCATCAAATACGGTTTTATGGAGGATAACGACATCGTCGTCAAAAACCATTCATTCATCGGGGCGCAACAAAAATTCGAAATTGTTTTCTTAGACAAATCACTGGGTTTTTTTGAAATAAAATTGCCAGGCAAACATAATGTCCTAAATGCGGCGGCGGTAATCGCGGCTTGCCGTCAGCTTAATGCCAATTTGGAAAAAGTGCGCGAAGCTTTGCGGGACTTCGAAGGTACTTCCCGAAGATTTGAAATGGTCGGCGGGCGCAATGGCGCGGTTTTGATCGACGACTACGCGCATCATCCGGAAGAGATCAAGGCGACATTGAGGGCTGCCCGGGAAATCTATCCGGATAAAAATATCATCGCCGTTTTTCATCCCCACTCGTTTTCGCGGACCGAGGCCCTGCTTGAAGATTTCGCGCAAAGTTTCGATGATGCGGACAAGGTGATCATATTGGATATCTACGGCTCCGCTCGGGAAAGCTCCGGCGCGGTTTCTTCGGCTGATCTGGTGAGGTTGGTCAATAAATACAGCCGCGACAAGGCGGACTACGTCCCGGCCATCGCCGAGGCCGTGGAATTTTTGCAGGATAAAATCGGCGGGCAAGATGTCGTGATCACTATCGGCGCAGGCAATGTCTTCGAGGTGGCCTATAAGCTGAAACAATAATTTTTTTAGCGCCCGGATGCCAGCTGTCCGGGTGAAAAAATAAAAATGGCAAAACAAAATAAAAACATCTATAACCTGTCTGCCGCGGAAGCTTTAAAGAAATTTTCTTCGACAATCAATGGACTTTCGGAAGTTGAGGCGAAAAAAAGATTGAAGGATTCCGGCTATAATGCCCTTCGCAGGAAGACGAGTTGGAAATGGCTGAGGCTGATTTGGAGCCAATTCAACGACGCGCTGGTTTGGATCCTGTTGGTGGCGGCCGGATTGGCGGCGATTTTCCAGGAATGGCGGGATGTGACGATCATCTTGATCATAGTAGGAGTCAATGCCTTGATCGGATTTTTCCAGGAATTCAAAGCGGAGCGGATCTTGGATCAAATCAGGGGTTTGACCACGCAAAAGGCATTGGTGTTCCGCGACGGTGAAAAAAAACAGATCGATACGAAGTTTTTGACTGTGGGCGACGTGGTATATGTCGCCAGCGGCGATAAGGTTCCGGCTGACGGTTACATTTTGGAAAGCTATGATTTCAAAGTGGATAGTTTCATTTTTACTGGAGAATCCAGGGCGGAAACTAAATCCGCCAAGGTGATAGTGGAAACGGACGTGGTTTTGGCCGATATCGACAATATGGTTTTTATGGGCGAAACGATAGCGGCTGGCGAGGCTAATTTTTTAGTAACCGGAATCGGAATGGATACGGAGCTAGGACGGATCGCTGATCTGACCCAGGAAATTAAGGAGGAGCTGACTCCGATGCAAAAACAGATGCGTTCGCTCGGACGTGACGTGACTGTCCTGTCAGTCGCAATCGGAATCCTAGTGATGATCGCTGGGCAATATTTCCAGATGTCCCTCTATCATAATTTCTTGTTCGCTTTGGCGTTGGCGGTTTCCGTGGTGCCAGAAGGTTTGCCGGCGGCTATTTCCGTGGCACTTTCCCTGGGGATGAAAAGGCTCTTGAAAGATAATGTGTTGGCTAAAAAACTCAATGCAGTTGAGACTTTGGGATCGGTCGATATGATTTGTACCGACAAGACCGGAACTATTACCCGGAATGAATTGATGGTCACCAAAGTCGTCGTGAACGGCCAAATAATCGAGGTGGGCGGCAATGGCTATGTTCCGGTAGGTGGATTTTCAATGGCGGGGCGGGCGATTAAACCGCAGGAAATCGCAAATTTGGAATTGTTATTTAAAATCGGCACGCTGTGCAATGATGCGAGCCTGGTCAAAAACGGGAATGAATATGGAATAATCGGCGATCCGACCGAGGGGGCGATTATCGTGGCTGGAAAAAAGTTCAATGCCAAAAAAGGATATTTTGAAGCGGGTGAAAATAAAATAAATGAATTTCCATTTTCATCCGAGCGGAGAAGAATGAGTGTTGTTTTTAAGAATTATCATACGAACTCATTCGTAAAAGGTTCTCCTGACGTTTTATTGGATTTGTGCGCGTACAAGATCGTGGGAAATGAGGTGACGAAATTCACCCAGGAGGAAAAAGAAAAGACGCGAGCGACATATAATGCGATGTCAGCCGAGGCTTTGCGGGTTTTGGCGTTCGCTTATCGAAATTTGGACGAAGCGTTTGCTGGAGCCAAACTTTCGGAGGACCAAGGGCTTGACTCTAAGAAACTTCTGGATGAGGCTGAAAAAGACTTGGTTTGGGTCGGGATGATGGCGATGATCGATCCGCCGCGGCCTGACGTGGGTGAAGCGATAGCTGAGTGCCGGAATCTGGGCATAGCGGTGGTTATGATAACCGGTGATTATGAAATTACGGCGCGCGCGATTGCCAGGAATATCGGTCTGATCGACGGAGCTGTTCTGTCGGAAAACGGCGGGCAAGAATCCATCATTAATGGCAAGTCTTTGAATAAGATGAAAGATAGGGAAATATTCCGGAAAATCAAGGACGGGGTTTGTGTTTTTGCACGCATCGCGCCGGAACAGAAGTTGCGGATCGCGACGATTTTAAAAAACAACCGCCAGGTCATCGCGATGACGGGGGATGGCGTGAATGACGCGCCGGCGTTGAAGAAGGCCGATATCGGCGTAGCGATGGGTATGATCGGCACTGATGTTTCCAAAGAGGCGGCGGATATGATCCTTTTGGATGACAATTTCGCCTCGATCGTGAAGGGAGTACGCGAGGGGCGGACTATTTTCGCCAATCTTAAAAAATTCGTACATTATGTTTTCACTTCCAACGCCAGCGAACTTTTGACCGTGATTTTCGGAGTCATCCTGCAGATTCCCGCTCCGATTTCAGCGGTGCAAATTTTGGCAGTCGATCTTGGAACGGATATTTTCCCGTCTTTCGCTTTGGGACTTGAACCGCATGAACCTGATGGGAAAAATAACCGGCAAATCGGAAAGAGAGGCGGGATTATGACAAGCGGGGGTTTCCGGCGGATCATATATCTGGGCGTCATAATGGCGACCGGAGCGGTCATCGCTTTTCTATGGTCTATGTCGCGCGGCGGATGGCAGTTCGGACAGAAGATAGATTCAGCTAGTCTTCTGTATATTAAATCTACCACGGCGGCTTATGCTGTGATTTCGATGACGCAAATGGCCAACTTGTTGCAATCCCGCAGCGAAAGGCTTTCGCCGTTCCGGTTGGGATTTTTCAAAAACAAATATGTCTTGTTCGCCATCCTGATTTCGGTTATAATGCTCTTAGCGTTCATGTATTTGCCGGTCCTGCAGAAATATCTGCATATGTCGCCGATCGGCGGTTTGGATTGGTTGGTTGTCCTGGGTTCGTTCGTTGCGGTATTTTTGTTCGAGGAAGCTAGAAAAAGCGAAAAACAATAAAGTCACTGGATTATGCTGGATATCAAACGGGATATAATATTGGCACCCTATACCACCTTCCGGATCGGCGGTCCGGCTAGGTTTTTTGTGGAGGTTTTTTCGGAAGACGGATTGATCGAAGCGGTCAGGTATGCCAAAAATAATAAACTGCCGTTCTTCGTGCTGGGTGGTGGAAGCAATCTCTTGGTGAGTGACAAAGGTTTTGATGGGCTGGTAATCAAAATCAAATTGAATGATATTGAAATATCGGACAATATCATAAAGGCCGGAGCCGGAGTATTGCTTTCGAAACTTGTCCGCTATTCGGCGGAAAAAGGATTGTCAGGTATGGAATGGGCGATCAGTGTTCCTGGGACGGTCGGCGGAGCTGCGGCCATCAATGCGGGATGTTTCGGCGGTGAAATCAGCGAATCAGTCGATGCGGTCAGATTTTTGAATACGGACAGCCTTAAAGTCGAAACGTACTCAAAGGAAGAATGTGGATTTTCTTATCGAAGCAGCGTTTTTAAAGATTCGATAGATGATATAATCCTGTCAGTTTCTTTGGCATTGAAAAGTGGCGATTTCGAAGAGATTAATAGCAAGATAGGGGAAATAATCGAAAAAAGGGTCCAGCAACAGCCTCAGGGAATGAGCGCGGGAAGTTTTTTTAAGAAAGTTTCCATTGAAGATGAAAAAATAATAAGTAAATTTGAAAATGACGGCGGTCCGAAGTTTGAAATTAATAAAATTTCCGCCGGATGGATCATAGACCAAGCCGGTCTAAAAGGTAAAAAAATCGGCGGCGCGATGGTTTCGGAAAAACATGCCAATTTTATCATAAATACCGGCACGGCTACGGCCGAAGATGTGGTTATGTTGGCCAGTTTCGTAAAACAGCAGGTGCGGGATAAATTCGGCATCCAATTGCAGGAGGAAATCCGATATGTCGGATTCTAGGCCGCTGCGATGAGAGAAAAGCGGGATAGCATTGTAATAGATGTAGGAACTATCAAATCAGCTTAATAATCATTTAAAAAATAATATATGACTGTTGCCAGTGTGAATAACGTGCGCTTTATGTACAAAAACATCAAGATTGATGACAAGACTAAGGAATATATCCTAAAAAGGCTGGAGGGCGCTGACAAGGTTATTGATGGCATTTTGCACAAGGAAGTTGAGATCGATATGGACAAAAAAGGAAAGTTTCGGGTGGAAGTGATGGTCAAAACCCCCTATGATTTGTTTCGGGCTGAGAACACGACCGAAAGCATCGAAGGGTCGATTGATTTGGTGATGGACGAATTGAAGGTCCAAGCTATCCGCGAGAAAGACAAGCGCAAGACCATGGTGAAGCGTGGCGCCAGATCGATCAAAAAGAAGACAGTGGTGGACGAAGCGGCTCGATTCTAGTTTCAAGGATAATAAAAACCCTCTGTTCGGAGGGTTTTTTTATATCCCTACCACGTTTATCCTAGAAAAAAGCCTTTTTTCCAAGGGATGGCCCGGACTTCTTTGACAAATCCAACATATTATGATATAAGTATGGATTAGCGGAATTTTTCAATCAGCCGATTAATCCGTGGTATTATGAAAATAAACCAAGACGATTTCGGGCAAAAATTGAATTTATTCGAAGTTGTTGTGTGAAAAAAAGAGTTTATCCTAGCGGATTAATTATGAAAAATCTAATCAAAGAAGGTACATTTCCGTATGATGAAAAAGTCATTTGCAATATCAGATTGTATGAGATTGATTTTTTGCCGGGGAGTGCCGATTATGAAGATCCTCCAGAAATAAGGGATGATAAATATGGAAAATTTTATTTATTGGAATTCACCGGAGTTGGAACTCCTAATATATTTAATAACGCCAGATGTTATGAAAATTTAGATCAGGTGGAATCTGATATTGCAAATAACTTCAAACATCTTAAATGGAAAGAATAAATTTATGGAAAAAAGCTATACTTTACAATTAAAACATCCACAAGAGGATGGCGCTGCCGTTGCAATTATAAGAGTGTTCAAAAAAGAGCTTGGATTGGCGTTTGCGATTGAAAAAGGTGGCGACTTTGAATTGATGCTTAGCGCGGAGGATTGCAATAATTTAATTGAGGCCTTGAAAAAAGGAATAAAGCATCTTCAGGAGAATGATATTATTAGGGGCAATAGCAAATGTCCAGCCTGTAATTCTGAGTGCGGTTTCTTGCCTTGGGATTATGATTCGGCTAGTTTTGAGATATGCCCTGCTTGTGGCATTCAATTTGGGTATGAAGATGCGGCAGGTGGCGACAGTAAGTTTAGGCAAAAAATTTATGAAGTATGGAATTCAGAATGGATTAAAAATGGATCAAAGAGTGGATGGAATCCGACTAAAGACCAAATAATAAATATTATCACTCAAGCTGAACAAAAAATTTAATCACGATAATATGGGTATTCATGAAAAAGTTAATAACATAAAAAAACGATCTGATTTTGTGTTGTTTATTCAGGAGCTTAATAAAGATTATAAAGAAAATCCTGATTCATGGGAAAACAAAGATCTTGGTGCTTATCTGGAAGCGCTGGCGGCATGGGTGGAGGATATGGATGGTTATTATCTCAATCATGGCAAACCTATTCCAGAAAAACCGGAATGGAAAACTGTGGCTGATATGCTGATTGCGGCAAAAATGTACGAGTAATTTATTATTAGAAGTAGTTAAAAAATGAATTATGATAAGTAGCAAATTAATAGCAGATAAAATTGAAGCAGTCATTAAGAAAATGTTTGTTGAACTTGGAACGTCTGAAATAGGGGTTTCCGAATATTCTTTGCTTTATGATCCCAAAAAGCATAGCTCTTGGTTTATTGTAATTTTTTTCTCTGATAAAAATCAATTAAAAGTTGGGTTGAGATCGGGGATTTGTCACGTAATACACTCCTACTTGAGCAATGGATTGAATGAAATCGAAGAAATCTCAAATATTAATCGATTAATATCTTTTGAATCAGGGAAATGCCCAAAAGAAAAACAAAGCGCCGACAATTTATTCGTAAAGTCGTTAGCAAGGATGCATGGGCTACAGAAAGAAGAACAAAATGCTGGCAGTTTATTTAATAAGTTACTGGCAGGGACGGGTTGGTTGCGGAAGATATTTGGCGAGTCTAATGTTAAAACATGTGGCATGTGTGGACATGATTTCAAGAAACATGAAATGTTGTTCGATGGCAAGAGTGGAAAGCTAGATAGGGCAACTGAAGGATGGACAATATGTCCCGAAGAGAATTGCAATTGTTTTCAAACGTGGAGCATTAGCCCTGAGGTAGGTGGTAACTTACTTAAGAATATTAAATATGGATCACCTGGAGAAGTAGTTAAATGTGCAGAAGAAGCAGCGAAGGATTAGCTTCGAAGATTGAGCCTTTGGAAAATTGAATCAATATATTAATTCTAATAGTATGAATGAAAAATTTGTATTAGGTATGGCGGGAAATGTTTTTCCTGTGGCATATGAAATAATAAAGAACAAAGGTTATCAAATATTAAAAGAAGGAGAAAATTACATTGCTGAAAGTAATGGCCAAAAATTTATTGCGAAAGATGACATAGTTCAATTGTTAGGATTAATAACAATTTATGAGACAAAGGGCGAAAATTGGGCTACGACAGATCAGGTAATAGACGAATTTTTAAAGAATCTTGACTAGTAATATTAAAAAATGATTAAACAAACAAAGTATATTGATGTAGAAGAGGAGACAATTTTAGACCTTGATGCTGATAATCAAGGGGATTTTATTGCATTTACAGACAACAAAACTGTCATAACAAATGACTATAACCTAAAAATTGATTTGGAAATACGATTTCCTATTATCCGCAGACTTAACAAAGAAAAATTTTTCATTGCAGATTCCCGGACAATTCCTACTAAGGCTAATGGGCACATCTTAGATTTTAAAGGAAATTTGATAAAATCATTTTTAGCGGGCGATGGAATAGGAGATATTCTTGTTCATCGGGATAAAATAGTTATTGCGTATTTTGACGAAGGTGTTTACGGTAGCGATGGACCAAATCATGATGGGCTTGCGGTATTTAATTTTCAAGGACAGCAAGAATTTGGCGTAAATTCAAATGGCGGTGATATTTCAGATTGCTATTGTATTTGCAAATACGGACTAAATAAAATTTTGTTTTATGCTTATACGGACTTTAAGTTGTCTGAGCTGGATCTTGATACATTTAAAATCGAGTCTTTTGAAACGCCAAATGAATTTTCCGGAGCATCAGCAATGACAAGCATGGCAGACAAAATTATTTTCCATTCAAGCTATCACGATAAAAGAAGTTTCTTTCCGTGGGATAGAAATAAGAAAGAGGTAATTAAATTTGGAGAATATTCACCTGGCTTGAGAGGTATTGGGGATGGAAAGTTTTTAGCTTATGGCGACAAGGGGTACACGATTATTGATGTGACAAAGCAGTAGCCCAGGCAGAATCGGTATTGCAAATAACGTCAAACATTTTAAATGGAAATAATAAATTTATGGAACAAGCAAATAATCAGCCTCCGATTGTAGAAGTTGTAGCTGCACAAGCGCCAATAAGATATGCCAGTTTTGGTATTCGTTTTGTAGCGATTTTTATCGATATGATTATTTTGGAAGTAGCTGTTTTAGTTGGAAAAGTATTGTTGGGAGGATCAGCGCCGGCGCTGAGTTCGTCATTGGGATTGGTTTTGACATGGGGATATAACATTTTTATGATAAATAACTACCAAGCGACTCTTGGAAAAAAAGCTGTTGGAATATGCGTGGTATCGGAAGAGTCTGGAGACTTAACCCTGGGGCAAATCATTCTTCGCGAAACAATTTTAAAGTCTGTTTCGATAATCTTGTTTCTCGGCTATATTGTACTCGGCTTTGTTAAAAAAAATCAGGCATTGCATGACAAGATTGCCGGAACTGTAGTTGTTTACAAAAATAAATAAAGGGTCTCAGAAGGTTGAATATTCTGAGATAAAAATAATTTACATAAAAATATTAGCATGGAAAATATTTGTAAAATTCATAATATAGCCATGGAAGAAGTTTTGCTGAAAACCCAATGGGGATTGATTAGGTTTACACAAGAATATCGCAAGGCTAGAGAAGAACTTTTTCCAAATTCAGGTGATTCAAAGCTGGGCGGTTGTATGTTGGACAGGAAAACTCCGGAAAATGAAAAAGTGTCGGTTTATGTTTGTCCTAAATGCAAGGCGTTAAAAAAAGACTGGCTAAGGCAACCTGGAAATAGAATGCATTCGCATGACAGATATTCAAATATGGACGATATAAAGCGATCATATGCACAGCTTCGTGAAACCCCATTCCCAGCATATGGGAAGATGGTGGAAGATTTTGTCTCGTATGGTTCACTTTTAGCTGGCTACGCTGATCGATTTTCCCAAGAGGAATTTATAGATTATTCTGAAATTCCAGCTCCAGATAGGAATACATGGCTATTAATTAGGCAACTTCTAAATAAAAAAGAGTTACAAGCAGATGAGAGGGAATTCCTTCGTTATTTTAATCTTCTGGAAAAAATTAGGCAGGCCCTGCAAGAATGCGATAACTAGTTGATTAAAAAATATCCAATTTGCCCTCTAATAAGCCTTAGGATGTATAGAACTTCCCAATCCTTGACAATTCCCTTTTTTTATGCTAGTATGGTTAGTTATGAAAAAATTACTAACCACAATTGTCCAAGGGGTGACTAAGACGATCGTGATCGCGGCCGCTCTTGTCATCGCTTTCAATCTTGGCAGCAAGGCCGTAACTTTCTACCAGTATAAGGATTTGATCGGTGCTTTGGAACAAGCTAAGAGCGCTACTTATTCCGACAAATACCAGTGTTTGGATTTCTCCAAAGACTTGAGCCAGAAATTGGCCGCTATCGGCATCGGCTCTACCATTGAAATCGTCCAGACGGAAAAACAGAATGAATATCACGCTATCGTTTCTTTGCAGATTGATCCCCAGACTGGCGAGATGGTGAACTACAAGACGGTGGATAACTGTGAAGTCAACGGTGATACGATTTCTTGCAATAAAGGCAGTATCGAAAACAAGAACTTGTATATCGCTTCAAGTAAATAAGCCGAATGATATTTTAGATAAAAAAACGCCCGGCACAAGCCGGGCGTTTTTTGATTGCTGGTGCAACCGATTTCCACATTGTTTCACGCGTATCGATATGATAGGATATGTCTATGATCCGGGTAGTGTCTTGCCGAAACCACGGAATGGATCAGGAAGTGAACCGATGGATTGGGACAAACTTTCCCCAATATCCTTTTGGAAGGATCTTTCGTTTTGACTCATAAAGCCTTTCTTGTTAGAATTGGAAAACCGAGAGGTTATAAACAATACCCCGTTTGAAGCGGGTAATTTTAAAAAATCAACCAATACTATGGGAATTTTCAGTAAACTGTTCGGCTCAAATCAAAGGGAAATCGCGAAACTGATGCCAATCGTGGAAAAAATCAATTCTTTGGAGGCGGCTAACCGACGCCTGTCAGATGAAGAATTGCGGATCAAGACGCAGGAATTCCGCGATAGGATCGCCAAGGGTGAAACTCTGGACGGGCTTTTGCCGGAAGCTTTCGCGGTAGTGCGCGAAGCGGCTGACCGTGTCAATGGCACGCGGCCGTTTGATGTGCAACTTATCGGCGGCATCGTCCTGCATCAAGGAAAAATCGCGGAAATGAAAACTGGGGAAGGAAAGACTTTGACGTCCACGTTGCCGATCTATCTGAATGCGCTGACCGGCAAGGGCGTACATGTCATAACCGTCAATGACTATTTAGCCAGGCGCGACTGCAATTGGATGGGTTCGATTTTCCACTTTCTGGGAATTTCCACGGCCTGCATCATCCATGACGCTTCATATATATATGATCCTAAGATTATGGATGCTGATGAGGTGAGCGTAGAAATGGAGAATCTCAAATTAGTGGGCCGCCGGGATGCCTATAACGCTGACATCACCTATGGAACTAATAATGAATTCGGTTTTGATTACCTGCGCGACAATATGGTGCAATCTTTGGAACAGATGGCGCAGCGGAAGCTTAATTATGCCATCGTGGATGAAGTCGATTCAATCTTGATCGATGAAGCCCGCACTCCGCTCATCATTTCGGCGCCGGATACGGAATCTACCAAGATGTACCAGCAGTTCGCGCAAATAGTACCGAAGCTGAAAAAGGATGAAGATTATGAATTGGATGAAAAGATGAAAGCGGTGATCATTACGGACGAAGGGATTTCCAAAGTCGAGCAGATGCTTGGCTTGGGAAACCTTTATGAGACTGGCAAAATGAATTATGTCCATCATTTGGAACAGGCCTTGAAAGCGCAGGTTATCTTCCAGCGTGACCGCGACTATGTCGTTAAAGATGACGAAGTGATTATCGTGGATGATTTCACCGGCCGTTTGATGCCGGGCCGGCGCTACAGCGAAGGCTTGCATCAGGCGATTGAAGCCAAGGAGAATGTGAAAGTACAGAAAGAATCGCGGACTTTGGCGACGATAACCTTCCAAAATTATTTCAGGATATACGAAAAATTGGCCGGTATGACCGGAACCGCACTGACTTCGGCGGAGGAGTTTTTCAAAGTATATGATGTGGATGTGCTGGAAATCCCGACCAACCGCGTGATGCAGAGGAGGGATCTGGCGGATGTGATATATAAAACCGAGAAGGGCAAATTCGATGCCATCATGGAAAAGATCAAGGAAGTGAATAAGGCCGGCCAGCCGGTCTTGGTGGGTACGATCGCGATTGAAAAATCCGAGTATTTGAGTGCGTTGCTGCAAAGGAATGGCGTGCCACATGAAGTTTTGAACGCCAAGAACCATGAACGCGAAGCATCCATCATCGCCAATGCCGGACATAGGGGCGCCGTGACAATCGCGACAAATATGGCCGGACGTGGAACTGACATCAAGCTGGGCGAGGGCGTGAAGGAAGTCGGGGGGTTGATGATTATCGGAACTGAAAGGCACGAGGCACGGCGCATCGACAACCAGTTGCGCGGCCGGGCCGGACGGCAAGGCGATCCGGGCGTTTCGCAGTTTTATGTTTCCTTGGAAGATGAGCTGATGCGCCGTTTCGGCGGAGACAAATTAAAAAATATGATGGACCGATTGGGATTGCCGGAAGACCAGCCGATCCAGAACGTCATTATTTCCAAGTCGATTGAGAACGCGCAATCTAAAATCGAAGGCTTCAATTTCGACATTCGCAAGCACGTTTTAGACTATGACGATGTGATGAATAAGCAGCGCGAAGTGATCTATAAGAAGCGCCGGGAAATTTTGGAAATGAAGGACACAAAGACCGAAATGCTGACTTATATAGGCGAGGAAATCGAAAGGATGGTTTCTTTCAATTGCGCCGGTGAAGAAAATGAGTGGAATACCCAGGAGATCAATGACGCTTTCCGAGGGATAGTTTTTGCAAACGGTGATTTCACCATTAGATTGGAAGAAATCAGAAATGACAGTCGGCACAATCCGGCTGAAAAAATCAGCAATATGGTGGAGTTCCTATTTGGCATCGCCAAGGAGGTTTATAATAAAAAGGAAGGTGAGGTCGGGGAGGGGCAGATGCGGGCTATCGAAAAGGCGGTCATCTTGCAAACGACTGATATGTCCTGGATGAACCATTTGGACGAAATCGATTACTTGCGTGAAGGCATCGGCCTGCGTGGCTATGGCCAGCGCGATCCGCTGATCGAATACAAACGTGAAGCTTTTGCGATGTTCGCGCAGTTGATAGAGAGCGTGCGTTCCAATATCGTCAATACGATTTTCCGCGTAAGCACGGTTTCCTCCCAAAAAGAAGTCCCGCAGGAAAAATTGAATTTCAGCGGCGCTAGTGATGAAGTCGAACAATTTGGGGCGGCGAAATCAAGCGAATCGGATGAAAAAAATCAGCCTAAACAGGCGACTATCATAAACAAGGACAAGGTGGGCCGTAACGATCTTTGTCCGTGCGGTTCGGGGAAAAAGTATAAGAAGTG
>Ga0172380_10000173_pt1 | contig 140070 bp, 121 predicted proteins | sample Leawe162metaG_FD_119747 | JGI IMG/M metagenome (GOLD analysis project Ga0172380, IMG submission 119747) | Leachate microbial communities from a municipal landfill in Southern Ontario, Canada - Leachate well 162 metaG | ecosystem: Engineered > Solid waste > Landfill > Unclassified | place... | reverse complement strand
CGATATAGTGTTTATTGGTTGACGCTGAGAACAGTATGTAAACAAAGTATTTCATAAGCGCATAAAAAAACCAACCTTAAAAAAGGTTGGTTTCATTTTCTTGGGTGGAAGATGGGGCTCGAACCCACGACCCTCGGTACCACAAACCGATGCTCTAACCAACTGAGCTACAACCACCATAATTCAGCGGGTGCAAAGATATATAAATAATGTTTGTATTTTCATTTTTTCAGAAAAAAAACTTAAATTTATTCTGATTAATCCTCTACAATGGTAGCAAAGAAAGCAGTGGTTCAAGCGTTTGAAAAAAGAGTTTTTAGGGAGTCTTATTATCGGATTTTCAAATGTTTAAATTGCTTGAATGAAGACCAAATTTGGCAAGAAATAAACAAAGAAATCCCAACGATAGGAAGTTTAATTTTACACCTATGCGGGAATGCTCGGCAGTGGATTTTATCTGGGATTGGTGGGAAATCAGATAATAGATTGAGAGAGCAAGAGTTTCAAATCCATAAAAACATTAAAAAAACAGATTTGATCTTTTTGATGGAAAATTTGCGCGTTAATTTACGACAAGTGCTGGAAGAAATGCCTTCGGATAAGCTCAACGAAACTTTGTCTATTCAAGGATTTGAGGAAAGTGGTTTTTCTGTAATCGTACATGTAATTGAACATTTTTCATATCACACAGGCCAGATAACGACACTAACCAAAATTTTCACTAAAAAGGATTTGGGGTATTATGGCGATATGGATTTGAATAAAACCAATCATTAACGTAATTCACCACCCAATGGTCAATAAATAGCCATTTACACGTGTGTTAAAGCCATAATTTCTGGTTAATTTTGGGATAAAAATAGATTCATGCTAAAAATAGGCGTTATTGGTGCTGGTCATCTTGGAAAAATTCACATTAAATTGATTTTGGAATTGCCTGAATTGTTTGAATTAGTTGGTTTTTTTGATACTGATGTTGAAAATGCCCAGAAAGTTGCCACTGATTTTGGGATCACTTCTTTTAACTCGATGGAAGAACTAATTGCTTCTGTCGATTGCCTGAACATAGTGACCCCAACGTATGCCCATTTCAATTGCGCTTCAAAAGCGATACGTTCCTCCAAGCATGTGTTTATTGAGAAACCGGTTACAGAGACCATTGATGAAGCAAAATCCCTAGCTATTTTAGCCCATGAAGCCGACGTGAAAGTACAAGTCGGTCATGTTGAAAGATTCAACCCTGCCTTCGTGAAAGCTAGAAGTTTTTTACATCAACCCATGTTTATTGAAACACATCGATTGGCTCAATTCAACCCGAGAGGCACGGATGTGCCAGTAGTTTTGGATTTAATGATCCATGATTTGGACATTATCTTATCGGTAGTGAAATCAAAAGTAAAGCAGGTTTCTGCTTCAGGTGTTTCGGTTGTAAGTGACACACCCGACATCACCAATGCACGAATTGAATTTGACAATGGTTGTGTGGCCAATTTAACAGCAAGTCGAATTTCGTTGAAAAACATGCGGAAATCAAGATTTTTTCAGAAAGATGCCTACATAAGTGTTGATTTTTTAACTAAAGAAATGGAAGTTGTCCGTTTAGAAGATGTAATAGGCGAACCTGATCCATTCGATATGGTATTCGACCTTGGAGAAGGAAAACCATCAAAAAAAATATTTTTTGATAAACCAGAAATTGAAGAGGCCAATGCAATTAAGGAAGAATTGAGAAATTTTCATGCATCGATTTCAGGAGATGTTGACCCAATCGTGACTTTGGAAGATGGCACGCGAGCGTTGCTGGTAGCTCATCAGATACTGGAAAAAATAGAAAATAGAAATCCAATCAAACTGTAACAATAATATTATTCTTTATGCGTTTTCGTTTTATGAAATCACTTGTCGTTTTTATCCTTGGTTTTTTCCTTTTTTCGGGTTGTATCAAGAATAATGAAAATCCATCTTGGATTGAAATCAATACATGGAAACTGAATTTCAATCCTGATATTGTTGATGATCAAGGAGAATTGACGCATAATTTTACAGATGCTTGGATTTATGCGGACGGTCAGTTAGTAGGCGTTTTCGAATTGCCTGTTAAACTTCCAATTTTAAAAGAGGGAGCCACTCATTTTAAAATTTTACCGGCCATTCACAACAACGGTATTTCAGCCACAAAAAAAGCCTATCCGTTTGTTGAAGCCTATGAGTTGGATGTAAATTTAGTACGTGACGAAAAAATTGTTATTAATCCTGAGACTAAGTATTACAGTAATGTGAAATTTTGGATTGAAGATTTTGAGGATGCTTCCATTAAATTTGTTCCTGATCCAACCTCAACGGCCATATTAATGGCGGAAAATGATCCGACCATTTTAAAGTATGGCTTGCAGTATGGAGCAGTACATCTCACAACAGAGAATTCCACTTTTTATGCCTACAATTCGGACAGTGACAACCTGCTTTTGCCCAAACAAGGAGCTCAAGTGTATCTGGAAGTGGATTACCGTTCATCCAATTCACTTGTCACAGGTGTAATAGAAGTTTCTCCAGCAACTATAAAGAATCACCCGAATGTACAAATGAATGCGCAGGATATCAGCGGACCAATTTGGAAAAAGATTTACATTGATATGCAGGAAATTGTAACCGGCACGCCGAATGCAGAATATTATAAAATTTCGTTGAGCGCTTTGCTGGACGATGGCGGAATCAATCGAGATATTATTGTTGACAATATTAAAGTGATTTATTTCTAAATGAATAAGAAAAAGCTCACATTTTTTCTGGTATTGCTCGATTTTCTTTCCGCTTCTTTGGCTTGGGGACTCTTCTATTATTTTCGAAAAATATATGTTGAGCAGGAGACATTTCAGACCAATCCAACTTTTTTCTTTGGAATCGTACTGGTTCCAATTATTTGGTTGGTGATTTATACCATTCAAGGAACGTATCACGATGTGCGGAGAATGCATCGATTGAAAGCACTTGGATTGACTTTTTTCGGAAGCTTATTGGGGACTTTTGTTCTTTTCTTTGGTTTGCTTTTGGACGACACCATTTTTGCCTATCAAAGTTACTATCATTCTCTTTTAATATTGTTTTCCTTACATTTTGTCTTGACAACCATTCTTAGAATGAGCCTAACCAATTGGATTGTTTCTCAAATTCACCAACGAAAATATGGGTTTAAAACTTTGTTGATTGGTGGAAGCGAAAAAGCTGTTTCGATCTACAATGAAATTCAACAACTGAACAAAGGAATTGGAAATGTATTCATCGGTTTTGTGAATTTAAATGGTATTGACAAGTTGTTGGAAAATCAATTGCCGTATTTGGGACATGCTGATGACGTAGAGAAAATTTTAGCTGAATCCCAAGCTGAGGAGGTGATAATTGCCTTGGAAAGCACCGAACATGAACGATTGAGTAGCATTATTTCTCGAATTGACACTGGGAATATATCGATTAAAATACTTTCTGATATGTACGATATTTTGTCCGGATCCGTGAAAATGACCAATATTTACGGAGCTTTATTGATGGAAGTAAATACGGATTCCATGCCTATTTGGCAAAAAATGACCAAACGATTGTTGGATTTTATTCTTTCGTTGATGGCTATTACGGTATTGATTCCCTTTTTTATCGTCATAGCTATTTTGGTAAAATTCAGCTCAAAAGGTCCAGTTTTGTATTTTCAAGATCGAGTAGGAGCGAATGGTCGATTGTTCAAGATAATTAAATTCCGAACGATGTATTTGGACTCGGAATCCAATGGTCCGCAACTTTCATCAGAAAATGACCCGAGAATCACAGTCATTGGTCGGTTCTTGAGAAAGGTTCGATTTGATGAATTCCCTCAATTCTTCAATGTATTGAAAGGCGATATGTCTTTGGTTGGACCACGTCCGGAACGTCAATTTTACATCGATCAAATTGCAGCTATTGAACCTCAATTCAAACAATTGACGAAAGTTCGACCGGGCATTACTTCCTGGGGACAAGTAAAATTTGGTTACGCGGAAAATGTCGACCAAATGTTGCAACGTATGAAATTTGATTTGTTGTATTTGAAAAATAGATCGCTTGCGTTGGATTTTAAAATAATGCTCTATACTGTGAGAATTGTGCTAAAAGGAACCGGTAAATAGGTTATTTAATAGCGATACGATACATTTCACGACCTTCAAGTTCTCCAATCAATTCATCGCCGACTTGAACGGGACCAACACCTGCAGGCGTGCCTGTGAAAATCAAATCTCCCACTTTCAATGTGTTGAATTGAGAAAGATAAGCGATTATTTGATCAATACTAAAAATCATATCAGACGAATTTCCAGTTTGAACAATCTCTCCATTTTTTTTCAAAGAGAATTTCAGATTGTTTAAGTCAAGTGTCGATTTATCAAACCATATGTTACTCAAAGGAGCGCTGTTTTCCCACGATTTGGCAATTTCCCAAGGCAAACCTTTTTCTTTGCATTCTTGTTGCAAATCTCTTGCTGTAAAGTCGATTCCCAGGCCAATTTCAGAATAATATTTGTGTGCAAATGGTTCGGCAATATTTTTTCCAACTCGATCGATCCGAACCACAATTTCACACTCATAGTGCAAGTCATTCGTGAATTTCGGCATATAAAAATCGCTCTCTTTTAAAACGGCCGTATCCGGTTTCATGAAGAAAATAGGGGTAGTCGGCAACGCTGCGTTCATTTCTTTGGCATGTGCACCATAATTTCTTCCAATACAAAAGATTTTCATTATTTGAATTTGTTTTTAAGTTGATTCAATTTGTCTTCAAGACTTTGATTTTCTTGCTTATTCGTGTCGTTTTTTTTCAAATCAGACTGTTTAATGGCTTCGATTTCACGTTTCAAGCATTGCTTTGTGTGCAATGGAAAATCCGCATTCATCATCCAACCGTAATACCCAGGTTCCGTTTTCATAATTTCACGCACCGTTTTTCCTCGATTTTTCCCAAAATTATAAACGACATCATTTTTATCATTTCTAGCCAATCTACCTGCGAAATCTACTCTTGAAAAGTCATGTGCCAAAGTGAAATCGGCTAAAAAATCAACATCCTTTTGTAAATCAGTGTAACGATCCAACTGTGCATTTAATATTTCCCAGGTCGCCGTAGCATCCGCTAACGCGGAATGGGCGTTTATCAATTCTTGTTCGCAATAAAATTTGTAAGCCGCGGAAAGTGTTCGCTGCTCCATTTTGTGAAAGATATTTTGAACATCAATAAATTTCGAGGATGAAATATCAAAAGTGGGATCTACGCGCAACATTTCTTCTACTAAAACAGGAACATCAAATCGATTGGAATTGTAGCCACCGTAATCACAACCTACTAGGAATTCTTTGATTTCTGGGGCTAGTTCTCCAAAGCTTGGCTCGTGTATCAAGTCTTCATTTGAAATACCGTGTATGGCCATATTTTCTGGAGACATTTGAATACCCGGATTCACTCTTTTTTCATACGTTTCTTGGGTTCCATCCGGATGTATTTTCAAGATAGCGATCTCGATTATGCGGTCTTGGGTTATGTTTATACCCGTTGTTTCAAGGTCAAAAATGGCAATAGGTCGAAGGAGTTGAATATTCATGAAGATCGTTTTTTTAAAGTTAAAATAAAAATCAATAGTTGATGGCAAAAAAAAGTCCAATCAACTTGATTGGACTTTTTAACTTTAAATAATCTTATTGAGTTATCACTTCCACATACTGATAAACTCGATATTTCGCTCTGTTTTTAGCGTCATTTTTGTATTCAGGGCCCGCAACAATGGAACCTAGAATGGTGACGGTGATTTTATCACTTATTTGGGTGCTTTCTTGGAAATAATTTTGGATATCGTATTTGATATTTTCGGCTCTGAGCAAACTCAACTTTTCATTGGTTTCATACGTTACCGTAGGAACTGTTGAAGCGGATGAATAGACATTGATAGCAACTAGCTTTCTTCCTGCTTGCATTTGTTTCTCAATTTCCTTCACAAAGCGTTTGAAGTCTCCTTTTTTTGGATTGATTTTGTTTCCGTTGTATTCAAAGAAGTGTTTGTATTTCGGATTCGAGAAATCTACGGCTTCTACCTCTTTAATAGTAATTTCTGGATTAACAGGCGTTACAACTGGATCCACCGGTTTAACAACTGCCGTTGTATCTGCTTTTTCTACGATTTTGGGATTATACGGATCACGCACGTCAATAGTAATGTCTCTGTAAATCTCAACATATTCTTTGTCGCAATCTGTTTTCAATTTTTCACGGTAAATCTCTCTTTTTCCGGCATCAAACGTATAAATCAATTCGTATTCTTGACAAGGCTCCAAGGAACTAAAATAAACTCCATCTCGTAAACGAGGAAAAACTGTACGGGAACTTTCAGAAGAGCAATCCAAACAATTTACTGTTATAGCAACATCTTCAGGAATCGGACGGTTGTCAACTGTTTTTATTTGACCTTTCAAAACGGCTAGTGAATTGACACCTAAGAAATCATTTTTAATTTCGTAAATATCTTTTTCTCCGTAACCTCCTTTTCTGGAAGAAGTTAAGAAACCTCGCAAACCGTCAACTGTTGTTGTATAATAAATATCATCGCCCGTAGAATTGATCGGATACCCTAAATTAATAGGGGCAGACCAATTGTTTTCTTCATCTCGTCGTGTTACAAAAACGTCGAAGTCTCCCATACTCATCGGACCATTGCTGGAGAAGTACAAAGTTTTGTTGTCAATAGCTACAAATGGAGCGTCTTCATCATAAGGTGTATTTACCGATGGTCCAAGGTTAATTGGCTCACTCCAGGTGTTATCTGGTAGTCGAACTGTTCGATAAATATCACGTCCACCAAATCCACCTGGTCGATCCGATGTGAAATACAAATTTTGACCGTCCGTCGTTACATAGCAATGTGGTTCCCAAAAATCAGAGTTGATTCGCTTGTCATCGAGTTTTTTAATTTCTTGGAAACGGTTTGTGGTAAAATCGGAATAGTAAATATCTCCGTTTCCAGAATTATCTTGGTACACATAAATTCTTCTTTCATCCGCACTAACGGCTTGAGTTGCCTCATTTCGTTTTCCGTCACAGAAATCCAAACGGAATGGATCAATCCAGGAGCCATCGAAATCAATATAACTTACGTAGATATCTTCAGGATATTGATTGAATCTTTTATCTCTGTATACGTCTGTTGAATTATCTTCCCAAGGTCTTCTCGAAGCAAAATACAACGCAGAACCATCCAAGGAAACGACAGGAGCAAATTCAGCTTTGTCTGAATTAATTTGTGTACCTAAATTGATAATTTGCGCTCTAGATGGATTGTCCATTTCCTTGCGCGCAACGGCACATTGCTTGATTTTTAATTTGGCATCGATGTTTAACTCAGAACTTGCGTCAGACACAGCCAAAAATTTATTGAAATATTCAACTGCTTCCGAAATTTGTTCATTCAAATGATAGCATCTTCCCAAGTGATAAAACGCATCGATGGAGGCGCTTTTTTCCTTAGCGGAATACATGTCGTAGTTCTTCTTCGTATCGGTTACCGCAATTTTTAAGTACTTTAATGCACCTTCAAAATCATTGTGGGAATCCAACATTAAAAAACCTTTTCGGTAATTGTAATTGGCACTATTGGGCTGAAAAGTAAGAAGTTTGTCTGCTATAATTTCAGCATAATAACTAAATCCACCTTGTGTCAAAACAGAGCACTGAACCAATAATTTTTGTTCAGACTCTTTTTCGACCATTGCGCGAATATCCTTTTCGGTCAGTTCTTGTTGTGCTGCAGCCAAAAATGGGCTAGAGAACATCAATAAAAATAAAAAACGTTTTACCATTTTATTTGTTTTTAGTGAAGAACCGACCTAGAAATGTCGATTACTTCTATAAAGCTCTGTTCACATCGAACTGCTCCAAATAGTCGGCAACGCGTTTTACGAACATGCCACCCAAAGCACCATCTACAACTCTGTGATCATACGAGTGTGAAAGGAACATTTTGTGACGAATACCAATGAAATCTCCTTCTGGAGTTTCAATAACAGCTGGTACTTTTCGTATTGCGCCGAGTGCCAAGATGGCTACTTGAGGCTGATTGATGATTGGAGTTCCCATAACGTTTCCAAATGTTCCTACATTCGTTACCGTATAAGTTCCTCCTTGTATGTCTTCTGGTTTCAATTTGTTGTCTCTTGCGTTTCTAGCTAATGAATTAACCGCTTTCGCAATGCCAACTAAATTCAACTGGTCAGCAGATTTGATAACCGGAACAATTAAGTTTCCAGAAGGCAAAGCCGTGGCCATTCCCAAATTAATATCTTTTCGTTTGATGATGTTGTTGCCACTTACAGCTACATTCACTCCCGGAAAATCCTTGATCGCTTTCACGATGGCTTCCATGAAGATGGGTGTAAATGTCAAACTTTCACCTTCTCTTTGTTCGAATTCTTTCTTCGTTTTATTTCGCCAGTTTACGATGTTGGTTACATCTGCTTCAACATACGAAGTAACATGTGGAGAAACGTGAACGGACATTACCATATGATCTGCGATCAATTTTCGCATTCGGTCCATTTCTACAATCTCGTCACCTGGCATAGAAGCTACAACAGGTTCTTTGATGTTACTCAAGAAATTTCCACCTGAAACCACTGGCGCAGCAGCTTGTGGCGCTGGCACAGCTGGAGCCACAGTTGTTTTAATTTCTTGTACCGCAGCAGGAGCTGAATTTGATCCAGACACACGTGTTTCTAAGTAAGTTAAAATATCTTTTTTCGTTACTCGATTTCCTTGGCCTGTTCCTGCAAGATTTTCCAATTCTTGCATACCAATTCCTTCTTTTTGAGCGATACTTCTTACCAGAGGGGAATAAAATTTACCAGAATCACCGTGCGCTTCTACAACGGCAGAAACCGCAGAACCATTCGAATGATTCACGGCAACTTCAACTTGTTGGGTGATTGCTTCCACTGCAGTTGCTACGCTTGATGGGGTATCAATTGGTGCTGAAGTATCTCCGTCTGTTGCGATTATTGCAATTACATCTCCAACTTGAGCAACTTGGTCTTTTTCGAATAATCTTTTAACCAATACTCCACCCACTTCTGATGGTAACTCGTTGTCTACCTTATCGGTCGCAACTTCTACTAAAGGCTCATCAATTTCTACTGAATCACCAACGTTCTTCAACCAATTAGTAATGGTTGCTTCTGTAACGCTTTCTCCCATTTTTGGGAGTCTAATTTCGATCTGTGCCATAGTCTGTTTAGCCCTGTCCTTTAGTTAATAACAAAATTATAATATTCATGCCTTGATTATTTGAGGGGTTTGTCAAGTTTTCCCCAGTAAATTTTTAATATCTTCCAATCCTTGGAAATACTGTAATCTCTTGCGTACAGTAGATTTCGTTTCTCAGATTGATTTTCGTCAATGTTCTCTAGTTCCTCAGAAGGCGATAGAATGCCGTATTTTAATTTTGGAAGGTTTGCAATGGCTGGTTTTGTCTTGTTGAAATAACCGACAATGGAGTATTTTCCACCCAAAACAAGGAACATATTCCGATAAAAAGCTCCCTTGTTGTCAAATTTCCAGAGTAGAAAAGGAGAAATTAGAATGAAAATAGAAGAAGTGAGACAGTCAAAGAGTCTTTTCAATCGTTTATTTTTCGGTTCCTCAATTTTGTTTACTTGCATTAAATACAAATCGCCAGCCGTATCAATCGAATTGGATCCAATTAAAAAGATCGTTTCTGGTTGCGCGATTTTAAAATCGAGATTTTCGCCTTCTAATCGCTTCATCCATTCTATAATACTATGGGCGGAGCAATCTTTGGCGCAAAATATAATTTCATCTATTTTGTTGATAAAGGCAATTTGATCCAATTGATCAATCGTTCCGATACCATTTTCATATTTTTCACTTCCTGGTGAAACTTTGAAAATATGGGCTTGATTTTGGGTGGTTTGTTTCAATAGTTTTTCCACGCGTACCGATTCTTCCGAGCTACCAACAATGGCAAATGATTTGTTTTTCACTTTTGATAAACTATAATTGGAGCCAAAAAACAAATGCATAAAAATGCGCGATAAGCCTAGATAAAGAGCAGTCCACACTGCTCCAACCAAAATAAATAACCTTGAAAACTGGAATTCCTTTGGTAGCAATGCGTAGACAATCAACAATATGAGCGTACCGTAGACGATTCCTTTTAGGCTGTTACTAAATCGATACGGTTTGTCGTAATTGCCCTGGTAGTATAAATTGATTAACCAGATTAATGTGTATACGGGTAAGGCGATTTCAAAAGTAAAGCTAGGGAATTCTATATTGGACATTTTCCAATAATTGGTCAATGCCAATAATCCACCGTAAATCAACAACGTATCCGTGGCTGGAAGAATTATTTGCTTGATCAAACGCGCTCCTATCGCCAAACCTGCGCGCAAGTAAATAGCGCTATAAATGAAAAACGAGAGCAGTTTGGCATTTTTCTGAGAGAAATGCTTTTTCGCAAAAATGACCATGGCTTTGTAAAAGACCAAAACATAATTTACAGAACTTTTTTTGGTGCTTTCCCCTTTGTAATGGATAATCGATGTTTCGGGGAAATAGAAGTTTTTATACCCGCCTTTGATAATTCGGTAGGACAAATCAATGTCTTCACCGTACATAAAAAAAGCTTCGTCGAGCAGTCCAACTTTGTCTAAAGCCGTTTTTCTCATCAACATGAAAGCGCCGCTCATGATTTCAATTTCATGTACCTTGTTTTCGTCTAAATACCCTAAATGGTATTTGCCAAATAGTTTGGATTTTGGAAACAAACTTGATAAGCCTGAGATTTTCCAAAAAGCGACGGATGGAGTAGGTAATCCTCTTTTAGATTCGGGAAGAAATCTTCCCTTACCGTCCACCATTTTCACGCCCAAACCGCCAGCTTCTTGATTTTCATCCATGAATTGAATCACCTTTTCAAAAGAATCTTCCTGTACAACAGTATCTGGATTGAGCAGCAGTAGATACTCACCTTTTGCTAAAAGCATGGCTTGGTTATTGGCTTTTGAAAAACCAAGGTTTACTTTATTCGCAATCAAATTGTATTCTGGGAATTTCTGGCGAACCATATCCACCGAACCATCTATCGAGAAATTGTCCACAACAAACACTTCTCCCTCTACATTGGAAAGTGCTTTTTTTACCGAATTAAGGCATTGTTCCAAGAAAAACTCAACGTTGTAATTAACGATGACGATGCTTATTTTATATGGAAACGAATTGGACAAAAGATGTTTTTCTATTTTAGGGCTATACAACTGATTTCCACTGGAACGCCCAATGGAAGTTTGGAAACTTCAACGGTTTCTCGAGCCGGTGGTTCATTTTCAAAATATTGTGCATACCGTGCGTTTACAATGGCAAAATCGTCCATAGATTGCAAAAATATACTACATTTTACGATATCTGTCATTTCAAATCCAGCGGCTGCAATCAGTGATTTGATATTTTCCATCACCTGTTCCGTTGCTGCATCCACAGAATCTAACACCAATTCACCCGACATCGGATTCAAAGGAATTTGTCCGCTAACAAATAAGGTGTTATTTTTAGCAATTGCCTGAGAATAAGGACCAATTGGAGCCGGAGCACCTGGAATGGATATGGCTTTTTTCATATGGGTTTAAAACTTTGTGCAAGTTTACTAATTTTGAGGCAAAAATCCGTGAAAATACTGTTGATTGACAACTTTGATTCCTTTACTTTTAATCTTTCCCATTACTTGGAAGGATTAGGAGCGGTTGTTAAAGTTATACGAGAGAATGAGTATCATCAAAATCATCTAATGGATGTGGATAAAATTATTTTATCACCTGGTCCGGGTTTACCACAAGATTCCCCTGGGATGATCCAATGTATTGAGGATGCAATTGACAAAATGCCAATTTTGGGCGTCTGTTTAGGCATGCAGGCATTAGCAGAATACACGGGCGGTAAATTGTACAATCAAAAAGTAGTGAAGCACGGTTTGCAAGAATACATTAGCAAAAAGGGGGAGTCAAAATTATTGCAAGATTTACCCAGCCGATTTCAAGTAGGTTTGTATCATTCGTGGGCAATTGAATTGCAAGATAAAAGTGATTTCAGTGCTATCGCAGTCAGCGCGTCTGGCATTTTAATGGCCATGGAGGCGGAAAAGCGAAAATTATTTGGTGTGCAATTTCACCCTGAAAGTATCATGACACCAGAAGGAAAAACGATTTTAAAAAACTTTTTGGCGCTATAATTGTTTCTATGAATTAATAAATTGTTTATTTTAACACCAATCTATTTAAACCAAATTTCAAAAATTATGAAAAAATTAGTTCTATTAACCTTAGCACTTTTGTTTAATGTCATATTATTCGCTCAATCCAGTTTAGGGAAATGGGTGACTATAGATGATAAAACAGGCAAGAAAAAATCCATCGTTGAATTGTACAAAGACGGTGATAAAATGTACGGAAAGATAATTTATTTGTACCCACGTGAAGGTCGTGAGCCCAATGCTAAATGTGATAAATGTACAGATGATCGCAAAAATCAACCGCTATTGGGATTACAGATTGTTCGGGGTATGAATTGGAATGGTGGTGCTTGGGAAGGCGGAACCATTGTAGACCCTGAAATTGGCAAAACGTACAATTTGAAAATGTGGGTGGACAAAGACAAACCCAATATTTTGAATGTCAGAGGATATATGGGGCCTTTCTACCGAACCCAAACATGGGTGAGAGTGGAGGAATAATAATTGAATAGACTATAAAATAAGAACCGTTAACTACAAGTTGACGGTTTTTTTTGTGCACATTACTTTAATTTCAAAACGGTATTCTCAAAATTAGTTACCCTGTAAAGGATTTTTTGAGAGAAGGGTTGAAATACATGAAATTATATTTTTTGATTACAATTAAAAACTTTATTTTTTCCGAATAAATTATAAATACAACTTATGAAAAGACTTTTATTGTTTTCTGGGCTCACTTTGGGTTTGTTTTTTGGATGGTATTTTTTCGCCTCGGCCACGAAAGGAATTTTGGGCGTATATTATTCTGCTGGACCGGCAGCTTCGGGAATTGATCGGACAGGTGGTCCAATCAGTGGTGGTTTAACTTGTACAGCTTGTCATAGTGGAGGTTCTGGATCTACATCCATCGCCTTTACATTGAAAAATTCAAGCAATGTTGCCGTAACGAGTTATACGGCTGGATCAAGTTATACGGCTGAATTTCAAGTCACCAGCACACTGCCAATAAAAGGTTTTCAAGCCGTTGCCTTAAAAGCAGGCAATTTACAAGCCGGGACGTTCACAACTGTTTTAACTACGCAGTCAACAATCTCAACATTGGGTGGAAGACAATATCCAGAACACCAAGGTTCTAGCGGATCAGGTTTGTTTAAGTTTACATGGGTTGCGCCGGTTGCTGGATCTGGAAATGTTACCTTTTATGCTTGCGGAAATGGTGTAAACGGCAATGGTGCCCCAGTCGGAGATTTACCTTCTACGCCAATTTCAGCGATTATTACTGAAACGAGTCCAACAACCATCAGTTATGGCGTAATACAAGTTTGTAACAATGGTTCGAATTTGAATGCGACCATTTCAGGTACAACAGGGGGGACCTTTACCGCTTCACCTGCTGGCTTAACAATAAATTCTTCCACGGGCCATATTACAACCAGTTCTTCATCACCTGGACTGTATACCGTGACGTACACATTTGCGGGTGGAACAACGACCAAGCAAATTAGAATCCGACCGATTTACAATATTAGTAATACGGCATCCATATGCAATGGTCAATCCATCTTCTTGGCTGGTGCGAATCAAACCACGGCAGGGGTTTACACCTCCAATTTATTGACCGTTGCCGGTTGCGATAGTATTGTAACAACAACCCTTACCATCAAACAACCCACTTTTTCGTCCATGTCGGCTACAATCTGTGCGGGTGACTCAATATTGGTGGGTGGTCAGTATGTTTCCAGTTCGGGCATGACCAATGTTGTTACGACTAATTCTGTTGGATGCGACAGTACAATTTCGCTCAGTTTGAGTTTTCATTCTGCGTACAATGTATTGAGCACAATGACCATTTGTCAAGGAGAAGAAATAACATTCAATGGAAACCAAATTTCGACTTCTGGAATTTACTTTGATAACGGACAAACCATAAATGGTTGCGATAGTATTACCACCTTAGATTTAACCGTAACGGCTGTCAATGTTGGAGTTACTAACAATACAACTTCTTTGACGGCACAAGCTTCTGGCGCCGCTTATCAATGGTTGGATTGTGCAAATGGATATGCGGCAATACCAGGCGCGAACGGTCAAACGTACGCGCCTACTTCCAATGGAAATTATGCCGTAAAAGTAACTGAGCAAAATTGTTCGGATACAAGTGATTGCACACTGATTTCAGGACTAGGAATCGAAGAATTTCTGTTGGGCGAAATAAAAATATTCCCCAATCCTTCTAATGGAAAAATTACCGTTGCCTTTCCTCAAAAAGTCGATGCGAGACTGCTAATTTCGGATTGTAATGGAAAAATGGTGTTCACCACGAATTTGGTAAATCAGCAGGAATATTCAGCCGATTTAAAACTAGAAGCAGGTATCTACTTTGTCGAAATCGTTGGAGACAAAATTGCCTCCAGGTTGCTTTGGTTAGTGAAGTAATTCTGCAACAAAATCTTTCAACCGTCAATCATTCGATTGGCGGTTTTTTTGTTTAGATAAATTCAAACTCAACCCGTCTGTTCTTTTGTTTTCCCTCTAGCGTGTCGTTGCGGTCAATGGGTCTTTTTTCGCCGTTGAATTGAATTTCAATCCGATCTCGGCTCAATCCTTTTTCAACAAAAAAGGCGATGATGGCTTCCGCTCGGCGCTTGGACAAGTCATCATTGTACTGATCAGTGCCATCGGCATCGGTGTTGCCTATTACTTTTATGCGCAAGTCGGAGTGACCTTTCACCACCTCCACAATACTGGATAAAAACGGGACATCTTTATCCCGAATGAGGGCTTTGTCGTAATCAAAAAAGATGGGGAAAAATTTGAAATTCAATCGTTGTATTTCTCGAATGGCAGGTGCTGGACGATTTTCTGCCAAATCTTTTACCAATATGTCTCGCGCGCTTTGCGAAATGAAGGAGGCTTGTTCGGAAGAAAACGTTGCTTTTGAACGAAATAAAATGAGTTTCCCTGCCACATTTCTGCAATCTGTCCCACTGTAAGTTCCTTCTAAATAACCTGTTGTTTTGTTGTAACTTAATTTCGCATCCAATTTGCACCAGGCTATTTTTGAGCCTTCTTTTTTCTGGTATACCACATGCTTCCATTCAAGGATTTCGTCTTTTTGTGTCCCATAAAACTTTCCAATGGCATAAAAATTGGTCCCATAAACTTCTTCTCGCGTATTGCCAGAACTTTTACCTTGATTGGTTTTTACTTCCAAATAAAATGGATTGGATTGAGCATTTGATTTTCCGTTCGGAACAAGGATTCCTTGCCACACCCCGTCCAGTTCATTTTGAGAAAAAGAAACGATGGACAGAAGTAAAAACGAGAAAATGACTATTATCTTCATAGGGTGTTATTCGTTGAAATGCAAAAAATGTTCCATTTTGAACAAAATAGGCTAAAAAAAAAGGCAAATAAATAAAAGAGTGGTCCCGAACCTCTGAAAAACTGTTAATTTACTACTCGATTGAATCATAATTTCTTCGACTTGGCTCTGTTTCCTTATTTTTAGGGCATGAAAAATAGTTTACTCTTTTCCTTTGCCCTCTTTTCAGTATTTCTTCATGCACAAAAACCCAAACAACTCAGTTCCTCTGAGATTTTTGCGGGCATTCAAAAACTAAACGTTCAAGGAAAGATATTGTACTTGGCTGCTCATCCCGACGATGAAAACACGCGTTTCATAGCATATTGTGCCAATGATAAAAAGTTGACAACGGCCTATATGTCCTTGACAAGAGGAGATGGTGGGCAAGATTTGATAGGGCCCGAATTGGGCGAAGAGTTGGGATTGATTCGCACGCAAGAATTGTTGATGGCCCGAAATATTGATGGCGGACGACAATTTTTCTCTCGGGCCAATGATTTTGGTTTTTCCAAAAATCCAACGGAAACCTTTGCCATTTGGAACAAAGAATTGGTTTTGGGGGATTTGGTCTTTGTAATTCGTTCCTTTCAACCCGATATTATTGTTTGTCGTTTTCCTGCCGATGGACGAGGCGGTCATGGACATCATACGGCAAGCGCTATTTTGGGCGAAGAAGCTTTTGCCTTAGCGGCGAACAAGGATGCCTATCCAGAACAATTTGACTTGGGTGTAAAACCTTGGCAAGCAACAAGAATTGTTACCAATACAGGAAAATGGTGGAATGATAAAATATCCGCCAATGATCCGCATGTAGTTGCCGAAAACATTGGAGCATACGAAACATTGTTGGGCACTTCCTGCACTGAAATTGCGGCTTTGAGCCGAAGTCAGCACAAGAGCCAAGGATTTGGTTCAACGGGTGCTAGAGGAGAGCAGTTGGAATATTTTGAACACGTTGCGGGTTTGGAAGCCGAAAAATCGCTTTTCGATGGAATTGACATGAGTTGGAACCGAGTGAAAAACGGAAAAAAGATTACAACTACCCTTGATAAAATTATTCTTGCTTACGATATTCTTCATCCTGAAAAGTCAATTCCGGCTTTGCTCGGATTGAGAAATCAACTGGAAACGTTAGAAGCCGAAAAAAGGGTGGAAGACAAAATACAAGAAGTGAATTTTTTGATTTTGCAATGCGCTGGAATGTATGCAGAAGCAAAATCGAATACACCGATGGCTAGCGCAGGAGATTCGCTTATTTTAGACCTGGAAGTAATCGCTCGACAATCCAGTGAATTTAAATTGGTCAACATCGAATCTACAGATTTGGGCTGGAAGTGGAGGCCGAATTCACTTTTAAAGAAAAACCTGATTTTCGAGAAAAAAGAAATGGTGAAATTGGTCGAAAATTTACCAACGACCCAACAATATTGGTTGAAAGAAAAAGGAACCTTGGGAACCTATCATTTGGAAAATCAGGCTTTGGTATTGCATCCAGACAATGGCGCAAATAGCGAATTGACACTGACTTTTGAAGTTTTCGGACAAAAAGTGCCCATGAAAATTCCCATTGTTTTCAAAGAAAACGATCCAGTCAAGGGTGAAGTGTACGTTCCATTCAATATTGTGCCAGCCGTTTCCATTCGCTTTGAGAAAGAAAATTTGTTGGTGAAGGATTTCGCAGCACAATCGATTAAAGTTTCGTTCAAAAGTTATACTGACAAGTTTGAAGGCGCCTTTCTGTATAAATTGCCCATGGGTTGGGAAATTGAAAATGCACCTGAAACCATTTCGCTCGTCTCCAAAGGTGAAGAAAAAACAGTTACTTTCTCCTTCGTACCAACTAAAACGGCTGTTTCTGGTCCATTTACGCTGGAAATTCTGGATAAAAACAAAGTAGATGTATTGTATTCCAAATCGGTAAAATTTATTGAATACGACCACATTCCAACTCAGCTTTACATGCAAGATGCGCAAGTGCAACTGAATGTAATTGACATTAAAAAAGCAGGAAATTTTGTAGGTTATATTGCGGGTGCTGGTGATGAGGTTGCCAGCGCGCTTTCATTGGTCGGTTACCAAGTCGACAATTTGAAAGAAGACAACTTAGCAAACTTGGCCAAATACGATGCAATTGTTCTCGGAATTCGTGCATTGAATACCAACGAACGAATAGGAACGATAATGCCTCAATTGATGGAATACGTGAAGAATGGAGGGAATTTGATCCTTCAATACAACACGAGTAACCAATTGAAAACGGATAATTTCTCCCCATTTCCACTCAAATTAGGTCGAGATAGGGTAACAGACGAAAACGCTATGGCTACATTTTTGGCTCCAGAACATCCTGTTTTGAACGTTCCAAACAAAATTACGGCCGCAGATTTCGAAAATTGGGTGCAAGAACGAGGATTGAATTTTCCATCCGAATGGTCCAAAGAATTTACGCCGATTTTAGCCTTCAACGATCCAGGTGAAAAAAGTTTAGAAGGTTCACTCTTAATCGCGAAATATGGCGAAGGAAATTACATGTATACCAGCCTATCCTTTTTTCGAGAATTGCCGGCAGGCGTTCCGGGCGCGTATCGTTTGTTGGTGAATTTGATATCTTTAGGAAATGAGTGAAAACGAAAAACCACCCCTATTTAAATCCTGGAAAGGATGGTACCTGCTTTTGATGGTTGCCTTGGTGGCTGAAATCTTGCTTTTCTTCACTTTTTCAAGCTATTTTTCATGAGCAGCATTGATTGGTTGGTATTGATTGGATCCTTGGTTTTCATTGTCGCTTATGGCGTTTGGAAAACCCGTGGAAGCCAAGATTTGCAAAGTTATTTGAAAGGCAACAACGACGCGAAATGGTGGGCGATTGGTATTTCCATCATGGCCACACAAGCTTCGGCTATTACGTTTCTTTCCACGCCCGGTCAAGCCTACATGGACGGATTGGGTTTCGTTCAATTTTATCTTGGCTTGCCGATTGCGATGATTGTTTTGAGTGTGACGTTTATTCCGATTTTCTACAGATTAAAAGTTTACACAGCTTACGAATACCTGGAAACTCGTTTTGATTTAAAAACCCGATTGTTGGCTGCTAGTTTGTTCCTGATTCAGCGAGGATTGGCCGCTGGAATTACCATCTACGCGCCGGCCATTATTTTATCGACTTTGTTGCATTGGAATTTAACACTGACGAATATTTTCATCGGTGTATTGGTCATTATTTATACGGTTTCTGGTGGAACACGTGCGGTTACGCAAACACAAAAACAACAAATGGTCATCATGATGGGCGGAATGATTCTCGCTGGAATTGTGGTACTCCAACTGTTGCCAGCCAATTTGAGTTTTACCGACACTTTGCACATTGCCGGAAAAATGGGGAAATTGAATGCGATTAGCACCAAATTTGATTTACACGATCGCTACAATATTTGGACCGGAATGATCGCCGCGGTTTTCCTTTTCATGTCTTATTTCGGGACGGATCAATCGCAAGTGCAACGTTATTTGAATGGAAAATCATTGGCGCAAAGTCGTTTGGGCTTGATCATGAATGGACTGCTCAAAGTTCCGATGCAATTCATTATTCTCTTTATTGGAGTGTTGGTATTTGTGTTTTACCAGTTCAATGAAGCGCCCCTGTTTTTCAACCAAACGGGAACAGAAAAGGTCATGCAATCGTCCAAAGCGGGCGAATACGAAGAAATCAACCAGGCCTATCATCTCACGTTTGAAGAGAAAAAAACAGCCGTTACCGAAATGGTGTTGGCTAATAACGCGGGAAATGAAAAGGAAGTTCGCGTGCAGCAGCGTAGGGTGGAAGCCTTGCAAGCGAAGGAAAAAGAACTCCGTGAATCTGCCAAAGCCGTCATCAAACAAGTGGACGATAAAATTGAAACCAACGACAAAGATTACATTTTCATGAGTTTCGTAATGGCCAATTTGCCTGTGGGCATGATCGGTTTGTTGTTTTCCGTGATGTTTTGTGCCGCGATGTCGTCTACGTCTTCAGAATTGAACGCTTTGTCGACCACGACTACGATTGATATTTACAAACGCACCCTTTCCAAAAACGAAAGCGACCAACACTACTTAAAATCTTCCAAACTCTTTACCTTGCTGTGGGGTGTGATTGCCATTCTGTTTGCCACCTATGCTTCGTTGTTTGAGAACTTAATCCAAGCCGTAAACATGCTCGGTTCGCTTTTCTATGGAACCATTTTGGGTATTTTCTTGGTGGCGTTTTACTTAAAGAAAGTGGGAGCACGAGCCGTTTTCATCGCTGCGCTTGTCACAGAAGGAATCGTCTTGTGGATTCATTACCTCAATTTCACCGAAACGGCACCAAATTTCTTGAGAATGGGGTATTTGTGGTACAATTTAATTGGTTGCTTGTTGGTGTTGTTGTTGGCTTTTGTGATTGAGAAGGTTTTACCGAAAAAGGAGGTGGATTTGTTCGTCAAGTAGCTTTGAACAATCATTTCATTGGCTTTTGTGGTTGTGTTTATTGGTACAAGTACGGTTCATTTTGATAGGCCATCGTTCGAACGTTTTCAAGAACTCTTTTCATGTAAATTCTCCAAAACGTTTTGGCAAATATCCAGTTCAACGGGTACAAAAATGGAACGTTTGAATACAAGGAATACGTGTATTCGACTAGAATTTTGTTCGGTTCTAATTGGGTGGTTTTCCATTCACCAACAAACTTGTAAAAACCCAACATCCAGGATTGAAAATTATCCACCTGAATTTTCCAATATTGATTTTCCTCTCTTTCCAGGACGGAATCAACCGAAGCAAAACCTCCTTTTTGGGAGAATGATTTTGCCGCATAAACCTTTTTGTTTGAACCCGGTTTTCCCCAGTTTTCATCGTCGGTCGTATGCGTTATCTTAGGCATTATACCAAATCCTGTATGAACTTTAGAAACATCACAAAGCATGGGAGTTTTAAAGGCTCTTTCTAAGGAGCATGCGTAGACGGCAGAAACTTTGGTTTTCGTAATCATTTTTTAATCAATTCTAAGTTGTACAGAACAATGTTTTTCGTCGCTAAAATTTTTCTTTTTATTATAATTTACGTCTAAAAGTACTATTGAATGATTTTAATATTCTGCTGCAAAGAATCAACTTCTCAAATATATTGTTTTGGACGCTTTTGTTTACCTATTCTTATAAGTCTTTAATTTCTTTTTTGATACTCTAAATTGTATTTTTCCTCCCAATTAGTTCCATTTCTGAGTAAAAGAAGCTTTCTCATAAAGAGATCATACTCTTTTTCAAAATCACTTGGTTCATTCATACAACTTCCCGCATAATATATCACCCCATATTTTAAGGATAAATCTTCATAATTTCTCGGTCCTCCATTTCTGGATTTTATGACCCACATTCTTAATTCAGCTTTGATGATCAATGCTGAAAAGCGAATACTATCCAGATACAAATGATTTTTTATCGAATTTAAATAAGTAGTATCAGGAAAAAAATCTAATCGGATTGAATAGTATTTAATCAATGTGTCAAGTGAAATTTCAAGATCACTTGTAATGATAGATTCAGAATTTAAATTTGGTTGCTTGTATCCTGTTAAAACGATTGATGGGTCATCTGAATAATGAATCAATAAACTTGGCAAACTGTCATTTTGTGAGAAACAGAAATTCTTCATAAATAAAAACAGTACTATAAATATTTTTTTCATTATGGTTTAGGTTCTAAGGTAGTAAACGTGCAGGTTTCTTATTAATTTGTTTGCCGAAGTTGCAAATAGAATTGCTGTTAGTAGCTGCCAGTTTTTGTACTTTGTCTATTCAAATGGAATAATGTCCAATTTAAAACTTGAGTCATTAAGCTTGGCGTCAAAAAACTTTATTTGACTGAATTTTGAACGACACAAATTTATTAATTCCTCTTTTGTCGTTGCATTAATTTTGCAACCAAAAATAATTTCTTTAAACGCTCCGTTAGGCACTTCGAAACTTTTATTCGGGCTTAGCATTTTTATCATTCGGGCTTCGCATTCATATTCCCAATGTTTCGATTTAGTCATTACGAGTCTTAACAAGTCTTGTGGGCCAAAGTTAAAAAGCGGCATCGTTGGGAATTCGTTTTCATATTGAATTGGCCCTAAAGTACATTGCGTTGCCTCAATTAATATTTTTGAATCAAAACCAATACAAAATCCTTGATGTGAATTTGAATAATGCGACCACATTAAAATATCATCTTTTTTTTCAGTCAAGCAAAATATACCAAACGTATTCTGCATTTGGATTTTAAAATCGGGATAGTGATCTTTCCAATATTGTCCGTTTGCAAATATTCCAGAGTTTTGTCTTGTGGTTACTTCAATTTCTAATTCTTCTTCAGGCATTTGTGGATTAATTCTCCTTCCTATTTCAAATAGCTTTTTTCTTATGTTTTCTGATGTCAACTCTGCCTCTGAATATTTATAAGGTAAAGAAGCGTCAAACGGGTCATTAAACTGAACGGAGGAAGAAAAATAAATCTCATTTTTTAGCAAAATATTCTTACTGTAGTCACTTTGCCATGTCCTATATTTGTAAAGTATTTCGGGAAAATTATTACTCATTAAATAAAATGATTGTCAGTTTGTCATGTCTGTTTGCTACTAACGGCAATGCTATGCGCCGCGCAGTGGCGGCATAGCGTGTGTTAAGTGTTTTTATTCTCTCGTTAATATATATCTGTATTCGTTATTGCTTTTAAAAGTACTAAGAATAAACTTGTTCTTTTTACCATCTAGTTTAATCGTTACACTCTTTTTCTTTAGTTTTATTTTTGCCGTCTTTTCGATTTGAGTGATATTATCAAAAGCAGTTGGTTTTTCATAAAAGACAAGTTTGTAATTGTTTTTAGAGTCCTTCGATAAATCCATTGAATACGGCTCATTGTAGGGATTTATTTTAGCAAAATCATAAATTATTATCGTGTCTTTCAAAGCTATATCAGTTTTTGAAATTCGCCCCGACAAATAAGCGAATTTCTTCTTATCTAATTGGGCGGAAGTCATTAAATTAAGTTTTATCAATTCTGTTCCATTTTCAATAATTTGTTTTGGGTATTCAAAAAGTCCCAAATGAAAGGATTCGTATCTATCATCAAAAATTTGAACAACACATCCACAAATTGTATCTACTTGCATACTATCTTTTTGTATCGTTTGCATTGGCAAAATTGTTGAAATTAAACCATTAGAATTTGTTTTGAAATAAAGTGCAGTGGGATATCCAGGACATCCGAATTGGACGTCTAGATTACTAATTGATTCATTATGATTATCAGTAAATTTCCAATTTATTTTCCAATAAAAATTTTGTTGACTGCACAATGTCGGTGAAAACGAAATAATCACGATAACGATCAAAAAGATACTTTTCAAATTAGATTTGTTTTAATAAACGAACGATTATTATTGTCTTAGTTACACAAAATGCTCCATTACACTTAACTAATCGCTATGCGCCACAAAAGTGCAACATACCGAGTCTTTCTATACCAAATATACGATTTTCGTGTTACACACTTCAATTTAAAAATAGCTTGGTTTATTGGTTGAATCGCCCAACCATTCTCCTTAATTTTCCATCTATAAAAAGAGACCAACGCAAAAGATTGGTTGCTTCGGCAGAATTTTTAACGAAGGAAAGGTGGTAAAACCTTGTGTGAAATTTGCCAAAGAAGTGATACATTTGATGGGAAACGAATTTTTATCGGAATAAAATAAACTATCCGACATAAGCGGATCAACAATGAATAGAAAGCATAGACTCTGAGCTGTGCGTTTTTTCTTGTTTGCGGATAGAAATCATACAAGTCGTAAAAAAATGAAAATGAAATTTTTAATGGAGTGGGTTACTAAACATTTGAACACATTGGTCATCGTTCTGTTGGGGATCATCACGTTTGCTCACATGGGCTCCATTAGTCTTTGGGACCAAGATGAAGCCGCTTATGCAGGATTCGCTAAAAGCATGTTGAAATCCGACAATTGGCTGATTCCAGAATTCATGTGGTCTGAAATTCACCGCAAAACTCCCTTGCATTTTTGGATGATTGCGCTAGGCTACAAATTCTTTGGAATTTCGGAATTTGCGGTGCGTTTACCTGCGGCTTTGAGTATTTTTTCCACTTACCTCATCGTTTATTTTTGGGGTGGAAAATTGTTTGGAAAAAAGACGGGACTCATCGCTATGCTGGTTTTGGCAACATCGATTTTTGTGCCTGTTTTGGCTAAAATATCCGTTACGGATGGTGGTTTGTTGTTTTTTTCTACGCTTTGTGGTTTGGCAATAGTTGAAATAATCAACCATCGAAAGTACTGGGCGGTGCTCGTTTTTTGGATTTCCTTTGCTTTGGCACTCTTGCTGAAAGGTCCGCCCATTGTCATTTTTACCGCTGTTTTTGCGGGAATTTTGGTAATACTGCATCCATCTAGAAAGAACCTGATCATTTTGCATCCTTGGTTTTTTCTTCCATTGGCACTTTTGCCATTGTTTTTGTGGGGGTATTTTGCTTCGCAACGCGATGGAGGTGTGCTCATCAATTGGATGTTGGATTGGTACATTTTGAAACGAATCAATGGGAGTGTTTTGGGACAAACAGGTCCTCCAGGCTTGCACTTTGTTTTTTTAATCGCGTTTTTCACACCGTATATCGCGTTGTTCCCAACTGCATTTTGGAAACTGATTACAGGAATTTTAAAAGACAAAGGCGAGAATTTACTATTGGGTGCTTGGTTTGTAGCGGGTTGGCTGTTTTATGAATTTTCACCCAGCAAACTGCCTGCTTATGCCGTCGTAGCGCACGTACCAATGGCGATTATGATTTCGAAAATCATTGTGGAGCACCTAAAAAATAATACACGACCAATAAAATCGCTCATAGTTGTTCAGGTTTTAATTGCCTGCTTGGTCGTGGCTGCATTGTTTGGAGCAACCGTATTCATGGAGTTTTCTAGTACGCTACAATGGATTACTGCTGTATTTGCAATGGGAATGACGACTGCTTGGATTACTTTGTTCAGGAAAAGAGAATCCAAGCATTTTTTCACCGCCATTATAGGATTAAATCTGACTTTTCAATTCGTAATTTGGGTTGTCATTTTGCCATTAGTAGACAACTACAAAGACAGTACGCGAAAAGTAAGTGAATTCATTGCATCGGAAGCAAAAAGCGAAAGTGAAATAATCATTGGGAATACGACAGGTCACCCACCTAGTTTGCCATTTTATTTAAGTTCGAATTTCAGTTCCATGGTTGATACGATTCCAGAAAGTGATTTTTTAATCAAGTTCAGGAGTGAGTTGCCTGTAGTTTTGATACTCACCTTGGAGCAAAAAAATCAACTAAATACGATGGATTCAAGCTTGTATTACAAAGAAATAAGTTCATTTTTTGTCGACCGAAAAGGGAAAGCCAACTATTTCATCACGATGAACGAGGCTGCGAAAAAATAATTTAAAATGAAATAGGGGGATACAATATTTTTTTGTGCTCGTTTTCAAATGAATAACTTTTTTTTGTAACTTCCGTGAATATTGTAAAACTGGATACTATGAAAAAAATGTTACTTTCCTTTGCGGTTATTCTTCTCGCTATTCCATTTTTTAAAGCCGCAACAGGTGGCCCTGATGCGTATGGTTATACTTGGATAGACAGCAACGAACCCGGTGGACCAGCTTATTCATGGATTGATATTACATCAACCGGAACCTTGGTGACAGGATTGACGGATGACAATTCCGTAGGAATGATTCCAATGGGCATGAATTTTCATTATTACTGGGGAGATTTCAATTCCGTTAAAATTGGTTCAAATGGTTGGATTGGGTTTGATAATATTGGAAACATAGCTTCCTGTTTTCCATCCATTCCTACTGGTGGTGGTGTTGGGGATAATTATTTGGCGCCTTTGATGTCGGATTTGATTTTTACTGGTATGGGAAACACAGCCCAGGTATATTATAAATTTGACAACCTGAACAACCGATTTATTATCAGTTTTATCGATGTTCCGTTTTGGCAAGTAGCCGCACCAGGTTATACAGGAGCCAATTCGTTTCAAGTAATTTTGTCCAATGCAGATTCCTCCATCACGTATCAATACCAAACAACCAGCTATATCGCTGGTTCATGTACAGTGAATCAATTAATAGGTATAGAAGGACCGACAGGAACCATTGGATTAACGCATTCTCAAAATGCCGCCACGGCAGCTAACTACGTGGTGAAGTTCAAATATCCACCGGTAGTTTTAATTCAAGTACAGGATCTTACGCCGCTTTGGACCTTGAACCTAAAAAATCAAGCTGAATTCTTTTATACAGGAAATGCCATTTCGATACCCGTCAACGTGAAAAATTCGGGAAATGCAAATGTTACGACCACTTATACGGTTAATGTATTGATCAAGAATGCCATTGGAATCACTGTTTTGAATTCCACACAAACTATCTCGGGTGGTTTGGCAAGCGGTGATGATACAACCTTGATTTTTAGTTATCTACCCACCACGGTTGGGCAATTTTCCATTCAATCTACAGTAACCAATGCCAGTGACATAAATCCTGGAAACAATTCTAAAATAATTGAATTTGAAACCGTGCAATTAAATGCAACGCTTGCCAGACTAAGCAATGTAAATGCAGGTGATGCTTATTCAAGTACCTGGAGTTTGTCCAGTGGAACTTTTAACGATGGAGGTGGCTTGCATATTATTCCACCATCCTATCCCTATATTGTAACCAAATTGGGTGCATACGTGGTAAATAGTTCCTTGACTTCAAGCAATGTGACCTTAGAATTATATGACGATAGTGGTGCTGGAAATTCACCTGGAAATTTAATTGAATCCACTGTTATAACGAACAATACGGCCTCTGGTTGGATTGCTTCCACATTATCCATACCGGACACTATTTTTTCTGGAGGTATCTATGTTGTTTGGAGACAAGATCCAGTGTATCCAGCAATTTCACTAGGCACTTATGGGCAAACGCCTTTTTCAAGACGAAACTATGAATTGGTTGCTGGCGGATGGGCTGAATGGAGAAACAATGAAACAGCTGAAATGATGCTGGAAGTAAAAGGTCATTCAATTTGTGTAGGTTTCGATGCTGTTGTAGTATCGCACACGAATGCCAGTTGCAATGGTGCAGCAGATGGAAGTATTGATATCAATGTCGTTGGTGGAACACCAATTGGTGGAACTTATTTGTACAGTTGGACCAATTATTCGGGTACCAACGAAGATCCAACCGGTTTACCATCAGGATTGTATCAGGTCGTTGTAACTGATGCAAATGGGTGCAGTAGTACAGAGCAGATTGTGATTTCTCAGCCACCAGCTATTACTTCAAATGTAACTTCGACAAACGTAGACTGTCATGGAGGAATAACAGGAACCGCTACTGTAACACCGAGAGGCGGAACAGGAAGTCTTTCCATTAATTGGGGTTCAAATGATCCTATGTTCTTATCAGCTGGCAATGTTATTTATTCGATTTCGGATGCCAGTGGGTGTGTTTTTGTAGATACCATTGTAATTACAGAACCTGCTGCCATTGTTTTAACTGCAACCACCGTTCCCGCCAATATAGGATTGGATGGTTCTATCGATTTAACTGCAACAGGAGGGACCGCTCCGTATACATATCAATGGAGCAACGGCGGAGGTTTGGTGGAAGATCCAACAGGATTGAATGCGGGCACCTATACGGTCACCGTCACAGACGCGAATTCTTGTACGTCATTTTTAACCGTAACCTTGACAAGTGTTGCTGGACTTGAAGAAACGAATTCTAATACACTTGCAAGTATATATCCAAATCCTTCTGCTGGATTGTATACGATAGAGTTACTTTCGGGCTTAGATTCTAAACTGGTGATTATGGATTTGAATGGCAAAATCATTATGGAATCTGCGCTTACTTCATCCGTTTCTAAAATTGATTTAACGAAAGAGGAAAAAGGTGTTTATATCGCTAGAATCGTGAATTCTTCAGGCACCTTTACTTCAAAATTGATTCTTCAATAAGTGTGTTTTGTCTTAAAATATGAATTTTGAGACCATTCATGATTTGGTACTTTCGTTAGAGAATACTGAACAGAATCCACATTTTGATCGAACTGCCTTCAAAGTAAAAGGGAAGCGCATATTTGCCTCCTACGATGAAAAAAGTAATTCCGTGAATATTAAACTACCTTTGGTGGATCAGGTCACTTTTTGTTCCTATAAAACGGGAATTTTTCCTGTACCTAATAAGTTTGGTGAGCAAGGTTGGACCACTTTTGAATTAAACGTGATTCCCACTGAATTAGTTTTCGAAGCAATGCATACAGCCTATTTGGATGTTATTTCACCAAAAAAATAAGTTATTTGCAACAAAAATGTACTTTTAATTTGAAGGGTAGAAATGATTTATTTGGTTACTAGTTTGATTAGAAATAGTAAAAACGGATGATAGAATATCTTTGGCTTTTTTTAATTCTAGCCTTACTTGCAGAAATTATTGGTACGATGGGTGGATTTGGCTCATCTTTGTTATTCGTGCCAATTGCGAGCTATTTTTTGGATTTCCAATCGGTCTTGGGGATAACAGCTATTTTTCATGTAGTGAGTAATCTGAGCAAAATTGCGATGTTCAGAAAGGGAATCGATAAAAATTTATTGATCTATCTTGGAATTCCGGCTGTTGTATTTGTATTTTTTGGCGCATATTTCTCAAAATATGTGGTCAGTACTAATTTAGAGATTGGATTGGCCATTTTTTTAATAGGTACCAGTTTATACTTGTTGATTTATAAAGAGTTCCGCATTCAACCGAACAAACGGAATAGTGTTATAGGAGGAGTTCTTTCAGGAGGTGTTGCCGGATTGATCGGAACCGGTGGTGCTATTCGTGGCATAACCTTGGCAGCATTTAGCTTGAAAACGGAAGCATTTATTGCTACCAGCGCCGTAATTGATTTTGGAGTGGATTCGACTAGAGGAATTGTTTATTGGATGAATGGATATATCCATCCACATGATTTGTACTTGGTACCTTTCTTGTTTGTAATCGGAATTCTTGGAACCTATATTGGAAAACGCCTGCTGGCATTTGTTTCTGAACAAAAATTTAAAGTGTTTGTTCTTATCTTAATACTCATTACGGGAGTTTATACGTTGCTGACAGCTTCCGGCATAATCTAAAAACCATGGTTTACCGTATTTTACTGTTCCTTTTGATCAATTTTGCCGCTTTGGGAATAGGTGGTTTTTTCACAGGTGCGGGTGTTACATCGGATTGGTACGCAAGTTTGAATAAAGCGCCTTGGACGCCCCCAGGTTGGGTTTTTGGCGCTGCTTGGACCTTCATTATGATTTGCTTCTCCTTTTACATGGCGTATGCAGTAAAGACAGTTGAACAGACGAATTGGTTAATCGGCCTTTTCATCGTTCAATGGATCTTGAATGTGCTCTGGAATCCTGTATTTTTTAGTTTTCACAACACGCAAATCGGATTGATTTTGATTGTTGCTCTAACCATGCTTGTAGGCTATTTCTTTTTCAAGTACCGAGTTGATTTGAAATACAAATCGTTACTCGTGTTACCCTATTTTGTTTGGCTAGTAATCGCGACTTCTTTGAATGCCTATATTTTGCTAAAGAATTAACCTAGATTGCCGTCAATAATAGCCTTTAGCTGTCCACTTTGAACAACGCCCGATTGACGCCAAACGATTTTTCCTTCCTTGAACAAAATCAGCGTTGGAACGCCTCGAACTTGATAGACTGCAGCCGCATTTTGGTTTTTATCCACGTCAATGGTGATGATTTTAGCCGTTTCGCCAATTTTAGTTTTTAAATCTTCTAAAATTGGTTTCATCATTTTGCACGGTCCACACCATTCGGCATAGAAATCCACCAAAGTAGGCGTAGAGCTATTGATAACATCCGCAAAAGTTTGTGCCATTTTATTTTTCGATTATTTCTTTAAACTCAATTTCTTTTTTTTCATCTGTGGATACCGTTGTATTGGGTAACGCACAATTCCCGGCCGCACAACCCCATGAAAAAAGTCCCATGGACATGAAATACGAACCGAAAATAATTCCAAGCCAAAGTTGATCCATAATCGCTTGAACGAGAATCGATCCTCCAATAAATAAAAAGAGAAATCGAATGGTAGTCCAAGGTAGAATTACACGTTGAACCAAAGCAATGGCTTGGATTTTTAGGTTCATTTTAGGCTTTTTGTAGGTAATATTGAACGTCCAACCAAGAACCTCCATTTCCACATTCAATACCTGATTGAGACAAGATTTGAGTAGCCATTCCACTTCTGTTTCCGGAAGCACAGCACAAAATCAAAGGTTGTTTCAAGGCATTGATTTCATCCATACGAGCTTCCAATTCTTGCAAAGGAATGTTGATACTTCCTGTTGCATTTCCACCCATAAATTCTCCTGGAGATCTAACATCTACGATTGTTCCGTGACCTTCCGCTAAAGCTTGTTCTATATTCATCTTTCTTCTTTTTTTTAGACAAAATTACCCGATTGATGAAGGTTGCACAGTTACATTTGTTACAATAGGTTTAAAAAAAATCCTCGATTGCCTGAACAACCGAGGATTACTTTTAACAAAAGTCTCTATTTCAACATTTCACGAACAGCTCCTTCCAGTTGTTGGTCAATACCAACTAAAAATTTTGCGTACTCATTTTCAATGCGAATGTCGGGTTGTAATTCATGATTTTCAACCAAATAACCTTCTTTTACGCTGCGCATACCAATTTGTGGAATGCCAAATACGGTGTGTCCATCAATCATGATTTCCCACCAAACGGCTGTTCCGGTTCCTGCCACAGGCATACCAATGAGTTTACCAATGCCCAAGGCTTGATACACCAAAGGGAACAAATGCGCATCGGAGTAATTGCCTTCGTTCATCAATACACAGGAAGGTTTTTGCCATTTACCCAAAGGTTCGCCACCTAAATTTTTCTGACCGCGCGGTTCAAATTTTATGTATTCTTTCCCACTTAAAAAAGTGGCCAATTGGTCGTGTAACCAGCCACCACCATTGAAGCGTGTATCAATGATTATTGCATCGCGTGTGTTGTATTTACCCAATGCCTTGTCGTAGACATGTGTAAAGCTTTCTGGATCCATACCAGCAACGTGAATGTAAGCCACTTTTCCATTTGAAAGACTGTCCACAATGTGCTCGTTTCGTTTTACCCATCTTTCATACGCCAATTCATTTTCTTCTCCTCTTGAAATTGGAATTACAATTTGATCCCATTTTTCTTTGGTTATTGGATTCATGCAGGAAAGTAAAACTTTGTGTCCGATTTTTCGATTCAACAATGGATAATAGCTCTCGTTTGCTTTTATTGGTTCCCCATCAATTTTTTCAATGATCGTTCCAGCTTTGATTTTATCAGAATGACTCGTCAACGGACTCTTGTCCATAATCGCTGCTATTTTCAGCCCGTCTCCTGCATACGTATCATCGAAATAACAGGCCAAACGCGCCGTGTTGTCTGCATTTTTCTGACGATTGTAATAACTTGATCCCGTATGAGAAGCATTCAATTCTCCCAACATTTCAGACAACAATTCACTAAAATCAAATCCTGTTGTGATGCTGGGCAACATTTTTTCGTATTCCGCTTTGTAAAGTTTCCAATCTACACCGTGTAAGTCTTCCACATAAAACTTTTCACGAACTTGCCGCCAAACATGTTCGAACATGTAGGCGCGTTCTTCTTCACTTTTCAGTACCATTTCTGAATTGAAAGCGATTGGTTTGGGCGTAGTTGTAGCGATGTCAAATTGCATAATCGCACCATTTTGATCATAATACAAGGTCTTTTCCTCTTTATCGATTTCCATGCCCGAACCGTTGGAGCCCAATTTGGAAATCATTTTGGTTTCGCCTTTTTTGAAATTGGTTGTCCACAAGTCAAAGCCTTTGTCAAAATTGGACAGGTAATACAAATCTGTACCTTCCTTGTTGACAATAAAATCCGCCAGGTAGGAGGAATGTACGGTTAATCGAACTTTGCGATCGTACAAGCCGTCCAAGTCAATTTTGAGTGGAATGACTTCTTCTTTTTTGGCCTCTTCTTTTTTGTCTTTGTCTTTCCCTTTTTTCTTTGAATCGGCTTCGTCCGTTTTCGCTTTTTTCGCCTCGTCTTCCGCTTCTTTCCAAAGTTTATAGTCTTCTTCGTTCAACGTAAATTTGTAATAGGCGTCTTTGGTCAAGAAAATCGCCTCTACGTCGCTTTGACTTCCCCAACCACCGTGAGAACGCAAACCATATTTATCGGTTCCATAATAGATCATTTCACCATTCATGGCAAATTTTTGACCGTAGGTTCCATAGCCGCTTTGGGTTAAATTCAACGGCTTTTCTTTTCCAGAAGCTGCTACCAAGCCAATGTCCGTGTTCCATCGTTCGTTTTCAATGAAATTAACCAACAAGTATTTTGAATCGGGTGCCCAATTGAAGTATTGATCCCCATCGGAATAGGAATAATTCAAGTTACCATCCAAAATAGTTCTAATTTCTTTTGAAGCAATATTGTACACTTGTAAAGCCGTTCTATTTTTCAAAAAGGCGATTTCTTTTCCATCTGGCGAGTACTTGGGGTCAAACGATTCACCATTGTTTTGAATCAACGTTTTTTCCTCCAACAAAGTAGCATTGTAGAAATGCGTTTCTTTTTCATTTTTGCGTTGCGATTCATAGATATTCCAGGACGAGTCGCGTTCACCGGAGTAAATGATTTTTTTTCCATCCGGACTAAAAGAAACATTCCGTTCTTGTCCAGCTGTGGCCGTGATTTGTTTGGTGGTGGAAAATTCAACGGAACTGGCAAAAACATCACCGCGATAAATAAACGCCATTTCTTTGCCATCTGGAGAAACCACAAATTCACTCGCGCCACCGGAAACATTCAGTATTTCTTCTTTGTTTGTCGAGTTGTCTTTTAATACACGAATGTTCAGTTTGGATTCTTTCCCATTTTGCAACGTATAAATATCGCCATGGAAGCCAAAGCACAACGTTCCGTTGGTGGAAGCTGATAAAAAGCGAATCGGGTGGGTGGTGAATTTTGTCATTTGTTCACCGTATACATTTCCGTTTATCGAACCTTTCCAAATGTTGAAGGATCCTGATTTTTCCGAGAGAAAATAAAAGTTGGTATTATCAATAAAAATGGGGTTTCGGTCTTCGCCTTCCCAAGAGGTAATTTGTTTGAAGGTATTGTTCTTGATATCCATCAAAACAATGTCACGAGCCATGGAAGAAACATGGTGTTTTCTCCATTCGTCTTCGTAGCTTTTTTGATTTTGGAAAAGCATATAGTTGCCGTCAGCACTGAAATTTAGGTTGTCAGTAGCAAATGATTGATACATTTTTTCTCGCCCACCTTCAATGGATACCGAATACAATTCAGGCAATGCACCCGTTGGAAATTGAATGGCTTTGGCATCATCCAAACGAGCCGAACTAAAAATTACTTCGTTACTTCCTGGTTTGAAGGCTTGAGCAAAATCGGCAGCTGAATGAAAAGTGAGACGTTTGGGTGAGCCACCTTCTTTCGCTACGACAAACAAGTCATAATTACCAAATCGATCACTTGAAAAAACGATGTTTTTCGAATCGTTCGACCAAATTGGCATGAAATCGTGGGCTGGGTGAGAGGTGATTTGATGGGCGTCACCACCTTTTGCATCTACGACAAATAATTCTCCTTGATAAGAAAAAACAATACTTTGACCGTCCGGAGAAATTTTGGGATAGCGCATCCAATTTTCACCGGAAAAGGCAACCACTGAGAAAAATGATGCGAAGGCAAACAGAAAAAATTTCATAGTTATAGTTTTATAGAATGAATGAAAGTAGGAAATTAAAAGTAGTGTTCCGTTTTGTTGGATTTTTTTAACGAAATTATTTTTTTAAATTTAGGATTAGTTAATCCAATATTCACAGTATGAGATTTTTCATTTTATTATTTTTTTGTGGTGTTTATTTTTTTTCATCGGGTCAAAATGATTCAATGAATAAAAGCAAAACGTTAAAATATAAAATGCCTTCAAGCGAGTTGGAAAGTAAAGGACTTTATAAAAACTTTTTTGACTTTTCTGTTTTTGGACTAGGGGTTACTCAATATGTGTTTTATTTCGACGTACCCTCCAACAAACCAAAACGTAGCTATTTACATGAAAAAGGATTTGGAACTCAATTTCGTTTCGGGAAAACCTGGTTTTTGAATCCCATAAAAAATAGAACCTTTTTTAGAATGACATGGCTTGGATTTGGTTTGGGGTTTGATGACGGTTTATTTGTGGCTTTTCGTCCACTACACCCCTCATTAGGAAACAATTTTAGATTAAATGAAAACGTTTCGGTTGATTTACTTGTCGGAGGTGGTTTGATAATTCTTAGTACAGATTGGGATCTTACCTATTGGGAGTTTGTTGGAGCAATGACCTTGGAAAGTAAAATAAATATTAATCAATTTGCAGTAGGAATAGAATATTCTCGAAAAACAGATAGCAGGTTCCACCAACCATGGGGAGACCCGGTTTACAATTATTTGAATTTATCTTTTGGAGTGCGATTTTAATAAAAAACGCCCCATTCATCTTGCGACAAATGGGACGTATGAAGAAAGGGTGGAAGCCCCTATTTCATAGCTTTAATTTCTGCAATTAATTTTTCATTGCTGGCAACATAACCAAAGTCACCGTCTTTGCTCTCTTTTGCCATTTTCATGGATTTTTCAGCAGCAGCGATGGCTTCTTTCTTTTTGCCTTCTTTTGCGAAGATTTTTGCTTGCACATGAACCATCCAAAATGCTTCTGGTTTTTGTTCAATCGCTTTTGCGATCCACATTTCTGCTTTGTCTAATTCTCTTTCTTTCTCCAAATAATAACGAGCAGCTCCGTAAAGACTGTTCGCACTTGGTCCAGCCATCATTTCAGCAATTTGTTTTTCAATTTGCGCTTCGGTTGGTGTTTCAATTGAGAACGAAACTTTCGTGTTTTCCCACATCAAATTCAATGTAGCACTACTGGTTGCAAAATTACTAAAATCGATCGTAAACGTTTCGTATTTATCAGCCAACTTGGTTGGTTTTACTGTAAAACGCGCAACGTCTTGCGTGATGTCATAACCGGCAGCACCCCAGTTTTCCAAACCTTTGTAAATAATCACGGTCCATTCGTCTTTACCCGGAATCGTGTACAAGGCATATTGACCTGCTTTGACATCTTTTCCTCCAATTTTCACATCATCTGCAAATTTAATTTTGGTAGAAGAATTTGCTCCGGTTCTCCAAACTTCCCCAAAAGGAACCAAATCTCCAAAAATAGTTCTTCCTTTTGTCCCAGGTCTAGAATAGATAATTTCAAAATCAGTTAAACCAACGGCTTGAGACAAGGTGGTGGTTGGACTGGGTTGTGGTGTTTTTAATTGAGCCAATACGCTAGACGAAATTGTCAAAGTAAGCGCCAAGAATAAAGTATTTATTTTCATCATAAGTCTTTTTTTTTGCGAGCGACTAAGGTAGTGCTTTTATTCTCGCTGGATGAAAGCAACAAATAGTTTTAACAAAAAATGAGAAAAAAAGAGCAACGCCAAATGTATGGGTTGCTCTTCTTTCACTTAACTATTGATTTTATTTCTTGTAGAAATCTAAATTTACTTTTTCGTTGAATTTGTAGTTGGAAACTTTCCCGTCCAATTGCATTGGTCCTGCGTTTAAGTTCATAACATACGGCATCAAAACTCCGTTCACCTCACGGTAATCATCGAATGTGAATTCTGTTGTTACCGATTCTTCGCCTTGTTTTTCGATAGCAACCGTTTTCATTTTTAAGAAAGTCACTTTGTCAAAATAATCAATGGAAGTTTTGGTGCCATCATTGATTTGCATCGTATACATTTCTTTTCCGTCAACTGTTTCAATCCCATTGATGGCATAACTCATTCCTGTTTTCTTGTAATTCAATTCAGGGTAAATACCAATTGACAAGGATTTTGCCTGTACTTCTTCCGTTGTTAACGAAACGCTTCCACCTTGCATGGAAGAACTTCCGCCTGCAACGCCATCAAAATAAGATTTTTGAAACACCATGCCTTGACCTTCCAATTTGTTTCCTTCTTGATTTGGAGCAATCCACACATCCGTCATTTTTAAAGGAATCGGAATTTGAGCACTTGTAAAATCCGTTTCACGAACATAGCTTTTGATTTTTTTCAATTTCTTATTCGCTTTTTTGATGGACTCAGATTTAGTAACCGCCAAAATGTATTTTTCAATCAATTGATCCGCAGAAATATCTGCTGGTTTTGCATTTTTAGCCACATTACCAAAAGCATCTAACACTTGAATTTTTCCATCTTGATCAAAAGGTTTTAATATGTCTAGTATCGACTCATTTCCAACCACTACAATGTTTACATTTTTAGCAGAAAGGTATTTTTGAGACAAAAGCAAAACATCTTCTTTGTCAATAGCCGCTAATTTTTTCAGATAGTTTTTGTAGTAATCTTTGTCCAAACCATATTTCTCGATGTTCAGCGCAAAACGAGCAACTGTTCTAGGACTTTCCAATGATCGTGCAAAACTGCCCGCCATGGACGATTTAATTTGATTCAACTGCTCGTCTGTAACATACTCTGTTGTCATTCGATCAATTTCACTCAAAATTTGTACAATAGCGCTATCCGTTACTTCGTTTCTGAAATTTCCATCTGTAGAAAAAATACTTCCATTTTCATCTACCTCTACTTGGGAGCGACAACCATAGGTATACGCTTTGTCTTCACGCAAGTTTTGCATCAATCTTGATCCAAATCCACTTCCGCCTAATATGCTATTCATAACAGTTAAACCGATTTGATCTTCATCACCTGGTTTAATGTTAACGGGATACGTTACCTCAATAACAGATTGCACAGCGCCTGGTTTGTTCACAAAGTATACTTGACTTCCCGCTGCAGGTTTCACTGTCAAGGAGTTGTTTTTATAAACTGCACCACCTTTCCAAGAGGAAAGATATTTGTCCACTATCGCTTTGGTTTGAGCTAAGTCAATATCCCCAACCACCACTAAATAACTTCCTTCAGGAACATACACCATTTGGTAAAAGGCCAAAACATCTTGTAAATTGATGTTCTTTAAACTTTCCTCCGTCATAACTTCACTATACGGGTGCGAAGGATTGAAATTCGCTTTCGCTTGTGCGCTATTTGCCATGGCTCCAGCTTCTGATTTTTGTGATTTCAAAGCAGATTCAGCTTGCTTTGAAATTCGATCAAATTCAGCACTTGGGAAACTTGGATTTTGAACAATGTCAGCGAACAAATTCATCCCTTTGTCAGCGAATTTTGTCAAACAAGACAAATAAACGGAGCTTTGATTGGCTGAAAGTGATGCGCCTAATAGTGCGATTTCATTGTCCAATTTGTCCTTGTCTCTATTTTTCGTTCCAGACATCATCATTTCGCCAGCCAAATCAGCCAATCCAGCTTTTTGACCTTCCAAAATAGGATCTGCACCTAAAACTAAATTGAAACTTACTTTCGGAATAGCATGATTTTCACTCAATATAACAGTGATACCATTGCTGGTTTTGAAGACTTCTGAATTTTTAATATTGATGGTAGGAGCGGGACCCGCTGATGGGCGAACCGTTCTGTCCAAAACTTGCCCCCAAACTAGTGAAGGGAAAATTGCGAGTAGAATTAATAGTTTGTTTCTCATCTCTAATTATTTTTCTTTGGGTAAATAGTAAAGGATCAATCGAGCGTCTTGTGTTAGATATTTTTTCGCCACACGCTGAATGTCTTCTCGAGTAACTTTCATATAACCGTCTAAAAGAGTGTTTACGCGATTTGCAGAACCATAATAGACATAATTATCGGCTAGGTTTTCAGCAATTCCTGCAATGGTTGAATTGGAAGAAACAATTTCATTTTCCTTCAAGTTTCTAATTTTTTCAAATTCTTCCGCGCTGATTAGTTCATTTTGAATCAATGCAATTTGACTATCAAACTCCGCTTCAACAACTTTTAGATCCACGCCGTCTCCAACGATGGTTCCAAATATACCTACACCTCCAGCTTCCAATCCATAAGCGAATGAAAAGGTTTCTACGCCCAATTCTTTTTTCTCAACGATGCTTTTTTTCAATCGAGAAGAAGAACCTCCTGACAATACATCATGCAACATTTCGAGTGCATAGAAATCAGGATTGGTTTGATTAGGATAGTTGTAAGCGTAGAAAAGACCTGGCAATTGAATGTTGTCAAGAACGGTATCTCGTTGCACACCGGTCAAATGACCTGTGTAATTCGCTGGTCGTTCAATGACAATTGGCGTTCCAGTCATTTTGGAGATCACATTTTTCGCGGCAGGAGTGGACGGATTTGAAAAATTTTGATTTTGTAAATCTGCTTTGCTGATAGAGTAAGCCGCAAAAAAGTCATCATCTGACATGTTTTCCATATCGCGAACCAAGTTAATTCCTTGTCCAGCTGGTATACTTCCAAAATATTTTTCTATCCATGCTTTGGTTTGAGGAATATTGATGTCGCCAGCGATACTCAAGGTTGCATTTTTAGGAACATAAAAAGTGCGGTAGAAGTTAATGTAATCCTCTTCTTGTGCCGCATCTAAATCCTCCATGCTTCCAATCGGAACCCAATTGTATGGGTGATTGATAAAAACTCTTTTGAAAATTTCCGTGATGAAAGAGGCGTAAGGCTGATTATCTACCCGTTGTCTTTTTTCTTCTTTTACAACACTTCTTTGAGTTTCGATCCCTTTGATGTTCACTTTAGCATGCAGTAAACGCTCACTTTCCAACCACAAGCCAAGCTCTAATTGATTAGAGGGCATTAACTCGTAATAGTAAGTTCGGTCGTTGGAGGTATTAGCATTCAACGTTCCGCCATTTCTTTCTACAATTTTGTCGTATTCACCTCGTTCTATGTTTGTTGAACCTTCAAAAAGTAGGTGTTCAAAAAAGTGGGCGAAGCCTGTACGGCCAACTTTTTCATTTTTAGATCCAACGTGGTACAGAATGGATACGGCTACAATCGGTGTAGTCGGTTCTTGGTGAAGAATTACATGAAGACCATTGCTCAGGTCATATTCCACGAATTCAATTTTCTTTTGGGCCCACACATTTTGAGTGAAAATAAGTAGAGCACAAAAAGTTAAGAGTTGCTTCATAGCTTAAGTTTTAAAAATATTTGAGAACAAATAACGTAAGAAATAATGACATTTTAGTATAGTTCTTTTACGAGATGAAATCGTTTAACACTCGTTAACGGTAATAGAATTGCCAAAACCTAAAAGAAAGTGGAACAATAATTGTAATTTAGCCTGCATGAAAAAAATGACTTTTTTGGTCTTGTTTGCCTGCCAATTTGTTTTGGGACAAACGGCCATTCCATTTGTGGACTTCAATAACTTCTTTAGAACCTTTGAAGATGGGCACTTTCGTCAGCTCGAATTTCAACGTATTCAAGAATACAAAGTTGGCGACGAAGCAGTTGCGTATTATGATAACCGCGGAAACCTTCGCATCTACAATGGTGGTCAACCCAAAGATGTTGCCAATATGAATGCTGAATACCAAGTTTCAGATCACTTAATCACCTGGAAAATTGGTGAGACATTGAATTTATGGGACGATGGTAAACTTCAAACACTTACCTACCGATGCGGAGAATATGCTGTAAAGGACAGTATGGTCGTTTATGAAGACCAGCGTTACAATACTATCAATGTTTACTGGAAAGACAAAATTTATCCCGTTACGCAAGTAACAGGTCAGATTGCAATGCCCGCTTCAATTGGGGAGAATATTTTCGGCTACAAAGACAACGGCGATTTTTACAAAATTTTCTGGAATGGCAAACCCTACGAAATTGATGTTTGGGTAGGTAATATTGATTTTGCCTGTGGTACGGATATTTTATGTTACAATGACCCAACTACTCGAACCTTCGCTGCATTTGAGAATGGTGAATTGGTGGATGTTGAACAAATGTTCATGAAAAAGTACGAAGCGGGAAGAGGTTTTATCGTTTACGAAGATCAAAATGGGAATTTAATAAAATATGCAAAAGGTGTCCGCACCACTTTGTCCAATTTTGGTGCTTCCAAATGGGAGGTGAAAGATGATGTGGTGATCTGGTTTGAGAACAATTTCATGAATATGGAATGCAATGGAAAAAAATGGCGCGTTTGCAATTATGTTCCCGAAGATTATTTACTCAAAAATGACGTGCTCGCCTTTCGCAATATTTCAAAAGGAGTAGATGTTTCTATCAATGGCAAAGTAGAAACACTCACCAACCAAATGGATGCCGGATATGAAATTATCGGAAGTTCGGTATTGGTAAAACTGTTCAATAAAACCTATAAAGTTTTCTGGCAAGGTAAAACCTATGAGCCTTAAAAAGTTTATCAACAGTGCCAAAAGAAAGCGCAATACACCTTATATTTGTACCCTGAATTTTTAGTCAAAAAATACAATCACATTAAATTAAGCATAGCATGAACAATTGGTTTACCGTTAAAGTTAAATATACAAAACAATTAGAAAACGGATCTTTCAAACGCGTTACAGAGCCTTATTTGTTAGCCGCGATGACCTTTACGGATGCTGAAGCTCGGATTTATGAGGAATTGGGTCAAGTGATTCGAGGAGAATTCAACGTGGTGGGTATTATGCGAACGGAAATTCATGACATTTTTCATTACGAAGATGCAGACGTTTGGTACAAAGTGAAATTAACGTATGAATCGATGGATGCGGAGGAGGAAAAAGCCAAAAAAGTGACACAAAACTTTTTGGTATCTGCTCACTCTGTGAAAGATGCATATGATCGAATCAAAGAAAGTTTGGCTACGTTAATGGTCGATTTTATCATTCCTGCAATTACGGTTTCACCGATAGTTGATATTTTCCCTTACCGGGAGGAATTGGACAAAGAATTGAACCGTCGCCCAATAACGGAGGAAGATATAGATTTGCCAGAAATAAGTACAAAGCCAGGTAAAAAAGCTGTTTTTTCAGCACCAGGTAGCGATATTGAAGACGAAGAATTAGAGGAAATGGAAAATGAAATTTCCGATGAATTCGAAGACGAAAATTAATTCAAAATGGATAATTTCCTCGATGTTTTAAGAAACGACCACTCCGAGTTCGACCAAGGTAGATTGGAAGATCAGGTAGGAAATAATCCAATGGATCTTTTGGCTAAATGGCTGCGTAATGCAACTGAAAAGGGGGTGAGCGAGCCAAATGCCATTGCTATTTCAACGATTAATTCCGATGGTTTTCCGCAAACGAGAATTGTATATCTTAGAGAATTGTTAGAAGAAGGCTTCGTGTTTTACACCAACTACCTTAGTTCAAAAGGAAAAGCTTTGGCGGTTCATCCCAAAATGCATGGTTTGCTCTTTTGGCCTGGACTTGAGAGGCAAATAAGCATTTCAGGGATTTGTGAAAAAATACCGAGTGAAATGAGTGATGCTTATTTTAAAGAAAGACCCAGAGGAAGTCAACTTGGAGCATGGGCTTCGCATCAAAGCGATGTGCTAATTTCCAGAAAAGAATTAGAAGACAGGGTTTTGTATTATTCTGAAAAATTCCCGAATGAAGTGCCTAGGCCACCACATTGGGGCGGGTATTTGGTAAAGCCCAGCCGGTTTGAATTTTGGCAAGGTCGACCATCCCGTTTGCATGATAGAATAGTATTTCAATTTGAAAATGAAAACTGGAAAGTTTTCCGATTAAATCCTTAAAATGGAGGAATGGCAACCTGAAATTTTCACGCTATCCAATGGATTGCGTTTCGTTTATTTAAAAACACTTTCGCCCGTCGCACACCTCGGTGTCAATGTTCTCGCAGGTTCTCGCTATGAGGAAAAGAACGAGGAGGGCTTGGCTCATTTTTTAGAACATTGTATCTTTAAAGGTACCCACAAACGCAAAACATTTCATGTTCTTTCGAGGTTAGACTCAGTTGGTGGTGAACTAAATGCCTACACTTCCAAAGAAGAAATGGTCGTTTACGCTTCTTTTGTAAAAAATCACACGCAACGAGCCATCGAATTGCTGGCGGATATTACATTGAACGCCAATTTTCCGGAAAAAGAAATCGAAAAGGAGAAAGAAATCGTCTTGGATGAAATCAATTCCTACTTGGACAGTCCTGGTGAAAAGATTTTTGACGATTTCGAAAGCCACCTGTTCAAAGGACATGCGCTTGGCACCAATATTCTTGGTACGCCTGAAACCGTTGCCAAATTCACCAAAAAGGACTTGGAGTATTACTTGCACAAACATTTCCATACTGAAAACATGGTGATTTCTTTTGTAGGAAATGAACCGGCGAATCGAGTTTTAAAATGGATAGAGAAATATTTTGCGAATTGTCCTCAACGAGGCAAAGAGGAGGTAATCAAATTTGAAGGCAATTTTCAGTTTAGAGAAGTAGAAAAAGAGGCGAATTATCAAGTGCATGCTATCGTTGGTGGATATGCACCCGGTTACGATGATGAGGACCGAAAAGGCATGTTTTTGTTGACCAATATTCTTGGCGGACCTGCATTAAATTCACGATTAAATCTCTCTATTCGTGAAAAATATGGTTATTCCTATAATATTGAATCTTCCTTTACGCCGTATGGCGAAATTGGTTTTTGGTCGGTATATTTTGGCACCGATACTAAGTATTTAAAAAAATCGCTCAGCCTTCTTTACAAAGAATTAGCGAATTTACGCGACAAGAAGTTGGGAGATCAACAATTAAAAATGGCCAAAGCACAATACAAAGGACACATGGCTTTGGCTATGGAAAGTCATTCTGGATTGATGCTGAGTTTAGGTAAAAGTGTTTTATTGTTCAATCAAGTAGATTCTATATTGGAAATGAATGAAAGTATAGAAAAGGTGACGGCAGAGGATATTCAACGAATCGCAAACCACTATTTTTCATTGGATAAAATTTCAGAATTGATTTTTGAGATTGGTGAAAATGCGAATGACTAATCTTTGTCACTCATTTCTTCTAGGCAACCAAATCAGAAATATTATCGTCATTCGGTTATTCAATGTGGAACTGTTTAAATTAAGCCCCCCCAAATTTTAAAACAGACCGTTTTTACGAATGAATTGAAAAATTAAAACCATGAAATTAAAACAACTTTTATTGGCCTGCTCGATTGTGTTTTCGACCGGTCTTTATGCACAATCGTATACTATTACAGGATTAAATATCGATACAGCGTGGGTAAATCCATGTGACAGTATTGTTACCATAGCAATTGCTCCTCAGTACCAAAGCTTCACATCGAATGCAGATTATTTTCTGTCCATTCAAGGTTCTATTTTTCTTCCAGGACCCATTGTTGTGGGGATTAGTTGGGGAGATGGTACTACAAGCACTTATACAGGGCAATCTACGGCAGCAGGAGTAGACATTCAATTCGGAGGCGGTATGCCGCAACACATTTATCCTTTGGGAAGCAATTACACGATGGTAATTACCGTGACAAACCCGAGTAATAATACGTATGCCATGCTTACAGAAACGGTTTATTTATCGGGCAATTGCAATACATTTGTATACGGAGTCGTAAATGTCGATTGCAACGCTGACGGTATTGTGGACTCTACTTTGTACGGAGTTATCCCATTTGAAATTTCGAATACATTGGGTAATGTATATTCCGGTAACCTGGTGAATGGTCAAGCCATACTTCCTACAGTTCCGAATGGTTTGTATACAATTCAATTGAACAGTGTATGGTTAGCTGCAAATAATTATAGTATGGCTTCTGTGGTACCAACTGCCATCAATGTATATCCAGGAGCGCAAACCACGTTTATGGTTACCTTGAATTGTGTTACGGTGCCAACGTATACGGGTTGTTCGACAGGTCAGGTATATTGTGATGACAATGGCAACGGTGTTTTTGATTCTGGTGAAACAGGAATTGCTTCTGCGCCAGTGATTGTTAGTTACAACAACCAATCGTATTACGGAATCACGGATGCAAACGGTTTCTACACGATTTCTTTTCCGAATCCCAATACGGGAATAGCAGTGATTACCGTAAATGCAGGATGGTTGGCACAAAGTGGTTATTATTTAACCAATAACACACAATCTACAACGGTTACGCTGTGTTCACAAGCCTCCAATTACCCGACCAACTTTGCAGTAGATTGTGATTCTTCAACCGTTCAAAGTGAATGTGTCATCGGTTGGGTTTTCTGCGATGCGAATACCAACGGTATTTTGGATTCAGGAGAAGTAACGATTCCATATGCGCCTGTTACTCTAACTTCAAATGGCAACTCAATAGTCGTTTATTCAAACAGCAATGGTGTATTTAATTATTCTGGATTTGGTTATTTGGGATCTGCCACGACAATTTCCATAAACCAATATTGGTTGAGTCAACATGGATATACAATGAATGTTCCTTCTTTCACAACGTCAACCAACTGTAATTCGTTAACGCCGGTTTATGTAGGAATCAATTGTGGATCCAGTGCTGGTTGTGCGGATTTGTGGACATTGGTTACTCCTTGGATAGGGTATTACCAAAATCAAACAAATTATGTAAAATTGAAATGGGGAAATTACGGTCCTTCACCAGCTCAGTCGTATATCTTGACAATGACTTATCCAGCGGGAGTAACACCAATTACCTCTTCTATTTTTAATCAAAACTACACGATTTCAGGAAATACCATTACATGGGTGATTTCGGGAAGCAACGGATCAAACTTCATCAGCGAAGATGTAATCTATTTCAGTGTGCCAGGTGGTTTGGTGAACGGAACGCAACATATTTATTCGTCTACCATTACCGCGACCGGAACCAATGCAGATTGCTATACTGCTAACAACAATGGGTCGTTGATGATGATTTTGGGCAATAGTTATGATCCAAATGACAAAAATGTAAGTACACAAACCATCATAAGCCCATCTGTTCAAGATGAATTAACGTACACCATTCGTTTCCAGAATACAGGAACAGCGCCAGCCCAAGATATTTACATTCTAGATACCTTGAGTGCAAACTTGGATTGGACAACAATGAAAATGATCCATGCTTCTCACGATATGCAGTTGATTGATTTAGGGAATGGAGTAATGAAATTCAATTTTCCAGGAATTTGGTTGCCCGATAGCACTTCCAATGAAGCCCTGAGTCATGGTGAGTTGACTTATTCAATCAAGGAAAATGCTGGAAATGGAATTGGATCACAAATTTTCAATACCGCACACATTTACTTTGATTGGAATCCGGCGATCGTGACAAACACAACCTTTAACGAGAACAATGTGCTTGGTATATTGGAAAATGAAACAAATAAAGTGTTGGTCATGCCGAATCCATTCAACGATTTGTTGAACATTCAATCGGCTAAAAATATTGATCAAATAACGGTGACCGATATTACAGGTAAAACAGTTTATCAAATTAAAACAACTGGTCTATACATTCATTTGGACTTATCGACTTTAACGAGTGGCGTTTACTTGGTGAATGTTTATTCCAACAATGAAACTTCAGCCCTGCGCGTTATTAAAAAATAAGAGTCGAATCGATTATTTTGTAAAAGCCAATTCTTCGGAATTGGCTTTTTTTGTAGATATTGTTCATTTAAGTGGGGGTTGGTTGAAAAATAATTGCTATTTTTTAATTTACCCCCCTAAAAAATGTACTACCTTTGTCAAAATTCTTTAAAATTATTGAAAATGGCAACGAAAAGAATGCAAGCTTATCAAGATGTGATGAACAGGGTTCCTCGCAAAATCAGTTTTGATGGTAAAATCTCTGAAGTATTTGGAGAAAATGTTTTCCACACCGAAATCATGCGTGAATACCTTCCGAGTGAAGCGTATAAATCGATGGTAGAGTCCATTCAGAATGGAACTCGATTGGATCGACGTATTGCAGACCAAGTTGCTTCTGCCATGAAAGATTGGGCTTTGACAAAAGGTGCTACCCATTATACACACTGGTTTCAGCCTTTAACAGGTTCTACTGCTGAAAAACACGATGCATTTTTCAAACCAGTGGGTCCTGGAAGAGCCATTGAGCGATTTGATGGGGATTTATTAGTGCAACAAGAACCAGATGCTTCTTCCTTTCCAAATGGAGGAATCCGAAATACATTTGAAGCACGAGGATACACGGCATGGGATCCATCTTCTCCAGCATTCGTGATCAGTAAAACCCTTTGTATTCCAACAATTTTCATTTCTTACACAGGTGAAGCCTTGGATTACAAAATGCCGCTTTTAAAAGCTTTACATGCGGTTGATCAAGCTGCTACTGAGGTTTGCCAATATTTTGATAAAAACGTTACGAAAGTTCAAGCTACCTTGGGGTGGGAACAAGAATATTTCTTGATTGATTCGGCTCATTTCAATGCGCGACCAGATATCATGATGACAGGACGTGCTTTGTTCGGACATGCGCCAGCGAAAGGGCAGCAATTGGATGACCATTATTTTGGTTCCATTCCAGAAAGAGCGACCAATTTCATGCGTGAATTTGAATACGAAGCGATTCGATTGGGAATTCCTGTTACGACACGACACAATGAAGTAGCTCCAAACCAATTTGAGTGCGCACCCATTTTTGAAGAATGTAATTTAGCGAACGACCACAACTTATTGTTGATGGACATCATGGAAAAAGTCGCTAGAAAACACAATTTCCGCGTGTTGTTGCATGAAAAACCGTTTGCAGGAGTGAATGGATCTGGTAAACACAACAATTGGGCATTAGCAACGGATACAGGTGTGAATTTGTTGGCACCTGGAAAAAATCCAAAATCTAACTTACAATTTTTAACTTTCTTCGTGAATACGATAGCTGCTATTCACGACAACGCAGATTTGTTGCGCGCTTGTATCGCTGGAGCAGGAAATGACCACCGTTTGGGTGCCAACGAAGCGCCTCCAGCGATTATTTCTGCCTTCATTGGATCTCAATTGACCCAAGCATTGGACAATTTAGAGAAAAATGTGAAAGCTGGAAAAATGACGCCAGAAGAAAAAACGGAGTTGAAGTTGAACATTGGTAAAATTCCACAGATTATCTTGGACAATACCGATAGAAATAGAACCTCTCCGTTCGCTTTTACTGGAAATAAATTTGAATTCCGTGCGGTAGGTTCATCTGCGAATTGTTCATCCGCTATGATTGTATTGAATACGATTATGGCGAATCAATTGAAAATATTCAAAAAAACAGTGGATGCGCGCATAAACAAAGGAGAAAGCAAAGACGAAGCGATTTTGAAGGAATTGCAAGTGTTGATTACTGCTTCTAAGAAAATTCGTTTTGAAGGAAACGGATATGGAGAAGAATGGGTAAAAGAAGCCGCAAAACGAGGACTTTCCAATTTGAAAGACACACCAAGTGCTTTGAAAATATGGGGTGATAAAAAAGTATCCAAATTGTTTGATGATTTAGGCGTTTTAACGCCTCGTGAATTGCACGCTCGTCAAGAAATAGAATACGAAGCGTACGTTTACAAAATTCAAATTGAGGCTCGATTAATGGGTGACTTAGCATTGAATCATATTTTGCCGGCTGTTGTGGATTACCAAAATCAATTGTTGAAAAATGTACAAGGCATGTTCGACGTATTGGGTGAAAAGCAAGCGAAAGTAGCTTGTGATGCACAGTTGGATTTGTTAATGAGAACATCGCTTCACATGAATAAAATGAAAGATGCCTGCGACAAAATGTTGGTAGATCGCAAAGATGCCAATCAAATTGAAGACATGGAAAAACGTGCGCGTGTGTATTGCGACAAAGTAAAAGTACATTTCGATGAGATTCGTTACCATGCCGATAAATTAGAAATCTTAGTAGACGATGAATTGTGGCCTTTGCCAAAATTCAGAGAAATGCTTTGGACAAGATAAGGAAGATCAAAACCATTAAAAAGAGTCAGCCATCCGTTGACTCTTTTTTGTTGATATAAGTTTTTGATTGATAGTAGTTTGAGCGTTTATTTGGGATTTCACGATTCTTTCAAAGGAAAATTGCCGCTTAACTACATCAAATTTTATACATTTGCTTATCTAAAACAATTCTAAATAAGAAAAACCAAATTTTGCATGAAAGTCGTAATCGCAGACAATAACGATATCGTAATGGTTGGGCTTCAAAGCATCCTTCATGCAGAGAAAGGTATTGATGTGGTTGGAGAGGCAAGGAGCAACGATCAGTTGTTGGCTTTGCTAAAGCAATTTGAAACGGACGTTTTATTGATTGATTATACCGCTCACGGTTTTGATATCGACATTGTACCTAAAATCCGAAAAAAATACCCGAAAATTCAAATTTTAGCCATTACACCAGAACAATCAGCTCAAACCTTGGTTCATGCTTTGAGAAGTGGCGTGAAATCTTATATTAAAAAGGACTGTGACGTAGCCGAAATTGTAGATGCGGTTCGAGAAACGTCCAAAGGAACCAAGTTTTTTTGCGGACAAATCCTGGAAACCATTCAAAAAGCCTCTATCGATGTAAATGATATCGATTTGGATTCTTTTACTTGCGCACCGGTTCTTTTAACAGAGCGTGAAAATGAAATTATCGTTTGGATTGCGGAAGGGTATACGAACGCTCAAATTGCGGAAATGCTTTTCTTGAGTAATCACACCATAAATACCCACCGAAAAAACATCATGGGTAAATTGGGGGTTAAAAATACGGCTGGAATTGTGATGTACGCCGTGAAAATGGATTTGGTGAAGCCCAATAAATTTTTGTTTAGTTCAGAAGCTTGAATACCCTAAATTACATCGAAAGTGTCAAATTGACGCAAACTTTGTTTTTGTTGGAAACCAGGCCCAATTTCTTTTTTTTAGTATTCATTTTAATCAAAAAGTCCATCCACAAACGAATTTAAGTGGAAAATGGTTTTTGAATTCCTTCGAATGTCAATTACCAACAACGATTTCTTAAAATCTTAGAGCCAAATAATACAATCTTCTTACTATATTTGTCTCTTGTAAAAAACTAGATGTATCTATGGCAACGAAAGCCCCAAAGACACCAAGTGCGGCGACTGTAAAGTCTAAAGCCGAAAAAGGAACCAAGTTTTCCAAGGAAACGTACATGAAATGGTACAAAGACATGTTGCTCATTCGTAAGTTTGAGGAAAAAACAGGTCAATTGTATATTCAACAAAAATTTGGCGGTTTTTGCCACCTTTACATTGGTCAAGAAGCCATCGTAGCAGGTACAGCGAGTGCATGTCAAGTTGGTGATAAACACATGACAGCTTACCGCGACCACGGACATCCAATTGCTTTGGGGACAGACCCGCGCGTTTTGATGGCGGAATTATACGGTCGAACAACAGGTTGTTCCAAAGGTAAAGGAGGATCGATGCACTTTTTTGATAAAGAAAAAGGATTCATGGGAGGTCATGGGATTGTAGGTGCTCAAATTGCAATGGGTGCCGGTGTTGCTTTTGCTGAGAAATATGCAGGAACCAACAATGTCGCTGTTGTTTCCATGGGGGATGGCGCTGTCCGTCAAGGAGCCTTGCACGAGACATTCAACATGGCCATGTTGTGGAAGTTACCGGTGATTTTTATCATTGAAAACAACAATTACGCGATGGGAACTTCTGTTGAAAGAACGACCAACGTACAAGATTTGTCAAAAATTGGAAGTTCTTACGAAATGCCAGCAAAAATTGTGAACGGAATGCGTCCGGAGGATGTACACGAGGCAATTGCTGAAGCGGCAGAACGCGGCAGACGCGGAGATGGTCCAACACTGTTGGATATCCGAACGTACCGATACAAAGGTCACTCCATGTCAGACCCTCAGAAATATAGAACGAAAGAGGAGGTGGCAGAATGGATGGAACAAGATCCGATTGAACATTGTTTAGGTGTCATCAAAGACAACAAATGGATGACACAGAAGCAATTGGATGAGGTTTCAGATTGGGTGAAAAAAGAAGTGGAAGAATCAGTTGAATTTGCTGAAAACTCTCCTTATCCTGAAGGTAAAGATTTGTATGATGACATCTACAAAGAGCCGAATTACCCATACATAGTTGAATATTAATCGAAAGAGATAAAAAGAATATGGCGGAAATTATTTACATGCCGAAATTGAGTGACACCATGACCGAAGGTGTGGTGGCGGATTGGTTGAAAAAAGTTGGAGATTCAGTAACAAATGGTGAATTGTTGGCGGAAATTGAAACCGACAAAGCGACCATGGAATTTGAATCCTTCTACGATGGTACTTTGTTGTACATTGGTGTAGAGAAAGGGAAAGGCGCACCTGTAAACTCTGTTTTGGCCATTATTGGTGAAAAAGGAGAAGATGTAGATGCGATTTTGGCCAGTGCTAACACAGGTGGAGATGCTCCTGCTGCAAAAAAAGAAGCGCCACAAGCAGAAGTACCCAAAGCGGAAGTAGCACCAAGCCCAGCTCCAGTAGCACCGGTTTCAGCGCCTGCGGCTCCAGCACCAGTCGCTCATAATTCAAGTGATAGTAGAGTTTTAGCAAGCCCTTTGGCGAAGAAATTAGCCGAAGACAAAGGAATTGATATCAATTTGGTGGGTGGAACGGGTGAAAATGGTCGTGTCGTTAAAAGAGATGTCGATCATTATGTTCCGTATACGCCAGCGAATAAACCAATGACATTTGCAGCTCCTGTTGGACAGGAAAGTTACACAGATGAGCCTATTTCTCAAATGCGTAAAACGATTGCGAGACGTTTGGCAGAGAGTAAATTTACCGCACCGCATTTCTACTTAAACTTAGAAATTAACATGGACAACGCCATGACGGCTCGAAAAGAGATGAATGCGAGTGGTGAAGTGAAAATTTCTTTCAATGATATGGTCGTGAAATCAGTAGCGATGGCATTGAGAAAACATCCAAATGTGAATAGTTCTTGGTTGGGCGATGTGATTCGTCGTAATCAACACATTCATGTTGGTGTTGCAGTGGCTGTAGAAGATGGCTTATTGGTTCCTGTTGTTCGTTTTACAGATTCAAAAGGATTAGCACAAATCGGGGAAGAGGTGAGAACATTTGCTCAAAAAGCGAAAGACAAAAAATTGCAACCAAGCGATTGGGAAGGAAATACCTTTACCATTTCGAATTTAGGTATGTTCGGGATTGATTCATTTACGGCAATTGTTAATCCGCCAGATGCTTGTATTTTAGCGATTGGAGGAATCAAAGAAGTTCCAGTAGTGAAAAACGGTCAAGTGGTTCCCGGGAATATCATGAAAGTAACGTTGTCTTGCGATCACCGAGTGGTGGACGGTGCGACTGGAGCGGCATTCTTGAATACCTTCAAAGAATACATGGAAAACCCTGTTAAAATGTTAGTTTAATAGATTAAACTTATGAAATTGAAAGTCAGGCTATTTAGTCTGACTTTTTTGTTTTTAATCCTTGTAGATGGGTGTTTTTTCCCCTGAGTAGATGGCTATTTTTAAAGTGTTTTCTTCCGGTGGAATTGGGCAAGAATAGCGATGCGAATAAGCGCAATAAGGATTGTATGCCTGGTTGAAATCAAGTTCTACTGCTGTTTGATTTTTTAGGATGGTCAAATCCAGATATCTTCCCCCGCCGTACGTCATTTCTCCAGAAGTAAGATCTCGAAAAGGAACAAAGAAGTAGTTTTTAAACTCTTTCTTTTTGCGCAATTCCATGTTTTGATACACCGTCAGTTGATATTTTAAACCTTTGATTTCAAAATGCAAATAACCATATCGACGGTAAACCGGCATTCTTTCCGTGGAAGTAGGCATGTTGAATTTCTTACCTATGTTTAGTTCAAAGGACGCTTTACAGATGTAGATGCTGTCAATGAAAAAATAATGCAAGGATTCAAAATGCTGAAGATCTTCTGATTGTAAGATTCCTTTTGATGGGTCGAGAAGTTCTTTTTCTTTCAGTTTTCGCTCTTTAAGCAAGGAATCGTTGTAGCTTGAAAACGATTGACTTGTGGCGTAAAATCCTAAAATAATAGAAAGAATTATAAGTACGTATTTCATCGTCCTCCAAATATTGCGCTTCCGATTCTTACGAGTGTACTTCCCTCTTCAATGGCAATTTTGTAATCTCCGCTCATCCCCATTGAAAGGATGTTGAAATCATCGTTGTACTTGAAGAAATGACTTTTGATAATGTTGAAGTAGCCTTCCAGATTTCTGAATTCATCTGTTACTTGCTCTGTGTTTTCGGTGAAGGTGGCCATGCCCATCACACCAACGATTGAAATGTTCTGCATTTCGACAAAGGTTCGACTTTCTAGTATATCCTTTGCTTCTTCAAAATTTAAACCAAATTTCGTGTCTTCCTGCGCGATATGAAATTGAAGTAAACAATTGATGATACGGTTATTTTTGGCTGCTTGACGGTTAATTTCCTCTAGCAATTTTAGGCTGTCAACCGCGTGTATTAAATGGATGAAAGGGGCAATGTATTTGACCTTGTTGCTTTGTAAGTGACCTATCAGGTGCCAATGAATGTCTTTTGGCAAGGCCTCATATTTATCGACCAATTCTTGTACTTTGTTTTCGCCAAAATGACGTTGGCCCATTTGGTAAATTTCTTCAATGGTAGCAATGGGTTTTGTTTTTGAAACCGCAACGAGGGTTACGTTTTCAGGAATTTCTGCTCTAATTTTTTCAAACGTTGAATTACTCATTGATTTTGTAAATTGTTAAACCACTGCGCAACTTAGGTTCTATCCAAGTTGATTTTGGAGGCATGATCATATCGTTGTCGGCGACTTTTCTGATTTGATCCATGCGAACAGGGAAAAGTTCAAAGGCGATATCAAAATGTTGTTTTTTCATTTTGCGAATCATTTTCTCCAAGGTAACTGTTCCGGCTGTAAACCCAATATTTTTATCGGTTTTCAAGTCGTGAATGCCCAAAATAGGAGTAAGCACGTAATTGGTCAATATTTCAGCGTCTAAGCTTCTTATTGGGTGATTGGGTTCAATTATTTCGGGTTTGCATTCCAATCGGTACCAAGTATTGTTCAAGTACATGTTCATTTCATGCTCTTTTGAGGGCTTTTGGTGAGCTTCTAACGGAAGGACGGTGAAATGCTTACCAACTTCATCTAAGAAGCTTAAAACGGTTAAATTCGTTGTGTTTCTAACTAGCCGATTGTATTCGAAAATTTTGAGTTTCTCTTCGTCAATTAAAAAACTAAGAAAATAGCTCGCGTCAGAGGATGGATTTCCATCCGCAGTTCTTTTTGAATTTAATAAGGCAGACGAAGCGATACGATGGTGTCCGTCGGCGATGTAGGTTGCATCTATCTTTTGGAAAAAATCAACACATGCTTCCGCTTGACTTGGTGACATTAACCACAACTCATGCTTGATTTCATCGGTGGTCGTAAACTCATATTCAGGACGATCTAAGCAGACTTGGTTGATCAGACTTGCGATTTGTTCATCGTGTTGATAGGAGAGTAGAACAGGTTCGGCATTGTAGCCAACCACATCCAAATAATTCGTGAACAAGGTTTCTCTCGAAGTAAGTGTGGCTTCGTGCTTTTTTATTTTCCCTTCTGTGTAGTCTTGTACGCTTGCTGCCGCAATGATTCCGGTGTAGGCAAAATCAACATGTGATTGACGATAAACATAGAGTGTTTCGATAGTGTCTTGAACTAAAACGCCTTCGTTAATATACTGGTTGTACTTATCTTTAATCAGATTTAATCTGTTGTTTTCTTGTTCTTTATCTGCATTTACCTCAAGCAAATCGTAATTAGGGTTAATGATTTGCAAAAACGTATAAGGGTTACTTTTTAGTTTTGCTTTCAAAACACTTTTTTTATAGCAATAGTAGGGTCGCGTTGCAACTAAGTGTACTTTGTCGCGGACCGGTCTTACGGCTCTAAAAGGTTTGATTTTTGTCATTATTGTCGTCCAAATTTTTCGATGATAAGATCGGCGAGTTCTTCTCCGATTCTGTCTTGTGCTTCGTTTGTGGCTGCTCCGATGTGCGGTGTGGTGGCAATTCTTGGGTGTTGTAAAAGTTCAGGACGAGGATTGGGTTCGTTTTCGAAAACATCCAATCCCGCCGCGGCAACTTTACCCGATTTTAAAGCTTCTAACAAGGCTAATTCATCGATTACACCGCCTCTTGCTGCGTTTACGATGCGAACACCGTTCTTCATTAAACTAAATTCTTTAGTTCCTAAAACAGCGGCGCCATTGGATTGTTTGGGCACATGAAGGGAGATGAAGTCGAACGAAGGTAAAAGTTTTTCCAAATCTGTTTCTACGGAAATGGTCGTTGAAATCGACCCGACACCTTGAATTTCCGGCAGTGCAATGCGGATTTCGTCTGCGGTTTCGCCGATGGCAATTACCTTCATTCCACAACCGATGGCGTAGGAGGCAAGACTTTGTCCAATTCTTCCAAATCCAATGATTCCAAGTGTTTTGCCACGCAATTCAATTCCTTTTCCAAAATTCTTTTTCAACTGGTTGAAATCGCCTTCTTCCATGGATTTGTAACTTTCGTTGAGGAATCTAGAGATAGAGAATAGTTTCCCCATGACTAATTCCGCAACAGATTGAGAAGAGGCTGCAGGTGTATTAATCACTGTTAAACCTTTCTCGCGTGCGTAAGCAACATCGATATTGTCCATTCCTACGCCTCCGCGACCGATTAATTTCAATCTGGGACATTGGTCAATTACTTCTTTTCTAACGGTGGTGGCACTTCGCACCAGTACAATTTCAAAATTTTCAGTGTTGACAGTGTTGGCTAATTCGGTTTGGTCTACTTTGTTCGTCTCGACAAAAAAACCGGCTTCCTCTAATTTGTTTTTTCCAGCGGCTGAAATGCCATCATTGGCTAATATTTTCATGCTTATCCTTTTGTTCTTGTGAATTCATTCATTACGTCAACCAATACCTGAACGCTTGAAATGGGCAATGCATTGTACATACTGGCTCGGTAGCCTCCAACGGATCTATGTCCAGGTAAACCAACAATTCCAGCGTTTTTCCAGGCTTGGTCAAATTCTGCAGAAAGAGCTTCATTTTCCAATAGGAAAGTTGCATTCATTTTTGAGCGATCCTCCGGATTGACAGCACCTATGAAGAGTGGGTTTTGATCAATTTCGGTGTAGAGTAAATTGGCTTTAGCTGTGTTATCTTTTTCAATTTGAGCCACACCGCCAGTTTCCATTAGTTTTCGTAGGTTGAGCATAGCAACGTAAACCGAAAAAACAGGGGGCGTGTTGAGCATGGATTCTTTTTCTACTTGTGCTTTTAAGTCTAAGTAGGTCGGCATAAACTTGGAGGTTGATTTGCCTAAAATTTCGTCTTTTACGATATAGATCGTTGCGCCTGCGGGACCTAAGTTTTTTTGAGCGCCTGCATAGATTAAATCAAAATCAGCCACATTGATTTGTTTTGAAAAAATGTCGGAGGACATATCGCAAACCACAGGTGACTTTGATGTTGGAAATTGCTGAAATTGAGTTCCGTAAATGGTATTATTTGAAGTAAAGTGTAAGTAGTCAATGTCTTCAGGAACCAAAATATTTTTTGGAATATAGGTGAAGTTTTTGTCTTCCGAACTAGCGACAATTTGTACCTCGCTCCCTACTTTTATTGCCTCTTTGATTGCACCACTAGCCCAAGTTCCCGTATTGATATAACCCGCTTTTCCGTTGCGCATCATGTTCAAGGCAGCAATAGTAAATCCTAAACTGGCTCCGCCTTGTAAAAAGGCTACTGAATAACCTTCCGGAACGTTCAGTGCTTGCTTGACGAGGGAAATAGCCTCATCCATCACGGCTACAAAGTCCTTGTGTCGGTGTGAAACTTCTAAAATTGACAATCCGTTAAAATCAATAACGGCTTCAGATGCTTGTTTGAAAACATCTTGGGGTAAAATACACGGTCCTGCACCAAAATTGTACTTCATGTTCGAAATCTTTAAAGTTAAAAGCAAAAAAAAGCTACCTCGAGGATAGCCTTTTGAAATTTCATTATCTTATTCTTCAGCTGCGGCTTTCTTTTTCGCTGGTGCTTTTTTCGCTGCAGCTGGTTTTTCTGCTTTCGCTTTTACTGCTTTCACTGGTTTTTCAGCTTTTACAGCAACTGGAGCAACAGTCGTCGAAGTTTTTTTTGTTTTCGGTCTTGTGTTACCGTGAGATCCCATTGATCTTTTACCTTTTGCTGTTTTTTTATCACCTCTTCCCATGTATATTCAAATTTTATTTTAGACTTCTCACAAATATAGTATTCTAAATTCGATTTTCAAGAATCCGTTGGCGAAATATATCTTCGATTTTCTGACCTTCTCGGATTATTTTGGTCGACCATTTTATTTTTAGCAAGGTTTGTTCTTCTTCCGTCAACAAAAATGGGATTTTTTCATTTTCCATCCGGTCTCTAATTTTTTGCAACGAAAGAGCCACGGAAACCGAAACATTGTAACTTTCGGTGAATCCATACATCGGAATTTTCACAAAATAATCAGCATTTTCTTTCACTTCTTCTGAAATTCCTTCCCCTTCGGTGCCAAAAACGAGGGCAATCGGTTGCGCTAATGGAATGTCGGAAAGTGAAATTTCATTTTCATGAGGCGTGGTTGCTACAATCTTGTAGCCCTGGTTTTTAAGTTTTTGAATGCAATCCAACGTCGGAGTTTCAGAAGTATAGTTGGTTAAATCTACCCATCTACCAGCACCCCGAGCAATATCTCTTTGTACTTTGTATTTGTTGTTTTTTTCAATCGCGTGTAAATTCTGGACGCCGAAGCAATCGCAGGTTCTTAATACAGCGCTGGCGTTGTGTTCTTGGAAAATATTTTCCAACACGACCGTTACAAAATTGGTTCTAAGTGCGGCAATCTCGTCGAACATTTTCACTTTGCTATCGGAAATGACTTTATAAAATTCCGCCAATACTTTTTCGTCTGTGCTCAAAATAATCGTAAAAAAAAAAGGGAATCAAAAAGACTCCCTTCAATTAGTTAAGTAAAAATCTTAGTTAACTTTTCCTGACAATTCAGCGCCAGCTTTAAATTTAACTACATTTTTTGCAGCGATTTTGATTTCTTTCCCTGTTTGAGGGTTACGACCTGTACGAGCTGATCTTTTAGAAATTGAGAAAGATCCAAATCCAACCAATGAAATTCTATCATCTTTTTTCAATGCACTTCCTGTAACTGATACAAATGCATCTAATGCTTTTTTTGCGTCTGCTTTTGTGATACCGCCTTCTGATGCCATTGCATCGATAAGTTCTGCTTTGTTCATACAATTTTTGTTTTAAAGTTTCTTGTAATATTAATATCAGAGCAAATATAGCCGAATATCAATACGCTCCAAGTGTTTGCAAAAAAAAAAGGTGCATTTTGTGGAAAAAAGTGATTGAATGTTCATAAACACCCAATTTCCCTTATAAATATTGGGTTATTCTGTCTTTTCAACCAGTTTAAAGTCTTCAATTCGGTTTCCAGCACAAAATTCTTTGACACTCATTCTGCGTTTTCCTTCCAATTGGATTTCTTTGATTAGTAGGAATTTGTCTGAGCACGGGAACAATAATACATCTGAATCGGCTATTATTTTGTATTTGGCAGCCTGTAAGATTGATTTTTCAGAAATTTCACTCCCAAAGAGTTTACAAGTCATTTTGGTCGTTTCTTTTTGGAGATAACACCAAGCGGCGGGATAGGGGCTTAAGCCACGAATAAAATCATGGACTTTTGCAGCGGGTTGGTTCCAATTCACCAAACAATCTTCTTTGAATATTTTTGGGGCATTTTTTATATTTTCCAAATCAAAGGAAGATTGTTCTTTACCGAAGGCTTGGTTGTTTTGAATTTTTTCCAAGGTATGTAACATTGTTTTTGCTCCCAACGCTGCTAAATCATCGTGTAAATCGCCAGCGGTCATGTTTGCAGAAATCAGAATGGTATCAGTATCGATGATTTTACCGGTATCGATTTCCTTTTCAATGAAAAAAGTGGTGACGCCCGTTTCTTTCTCTCCATTGATGATGGCCCAATTGATTGGCGCGGCGCCTCGGTAGTTCGGTAATAATGAACCGTGGAGATTGATAGTGCCTTTCGGAGGCATTGCCCAAACCGTTTCGGGCAACATTCTGAAAGCTACCACAACAAATAAATCAGCTTGAATGGATCTTAGTTCCGCTTGAAACAGTTCGTCTTTCAAGTTGGTGGGTTGAAGAATGTTTAAATTATGCGATAAAGCAAATTCTTTCACGGCGCTTTGGGAAATCTTTCTACCACGGCCAGCTGGTTTATCTGGAGCAGTAATTACGGCAGCGACGTCATAATTTGCCTGAACAATGCTATCCAATATCGTTACAGCAAAATCAGGTGTTCCCATGAAGACTATTTTCAACTTTTCCATTTTAAATCAATTTTTCGTGCCAAATGTATTTTTTCAAATAATAGTAGGATAGGAATCCCAATAAACCAAAATAAACGTATTCTACAAACCAAATCTGGAAAATATCAAAATTGAAAACTTTGATGAACAAGAAAGCACTTGTCAGATAAAAGAAAACACAAATGGTTTCTATGTACAGTGTGATTTTCGTATTGCCACTTCCGCTGATAGTCTGGTAATAAACGTTGATAAATCCAAAAAGGAAAATGGACGGCGAAACCATGCGCAAGATTTTAGCACTTTCAGCAATGTAAGCAATGTCTGGATTGATGGCAGCAATTAATTTCTCAGGATAGAAAAGTGCTCCATGAAAAAGAATGAACAAGAACAGCATGGTGAGTTTTTGAATGCGCTTCTGAATTTTAGCGATGTCCTCTTTTTTACTTGCACCTAAATATTGAGAAATATACGTTTTAGTGGTGGCGGCAAATCCCCATATAGGCACAAACGCGAGCATGTAAACGACGCGAATGTTTTGTGAGACCGTTAGTTCGAATTTGCCTTTTTGTTCAATTAGCGTAAAGAAAAGTGTCCATGTGCTAAGTGCCAGAAATCCCTGCAGCATCATCGGGCTGCTGATTTTGAACAAATTTTTCATGGCATCCAACCGAAAACCTAAGTTTTTAAACAAGCCAATTGCTCTATTTTTTTTCGAGACTACCAATAAAATCAATGTACACGCCATTCCTAATCCATCTGCAATCGTAGACGCCCAAGCAGCGCCATTCAGTCCTAATTCTGGGAAACCAAAATGGCCAAATATCATGGCATAGTCTAAAAGGATGTTGCTTCCGGCCGTAAGAATAGAGGCAATTAATACAATCCAGGTCTGTCCGCTGGCAAACAAATAAGCATTCGCACTCAAGGTAAACATGGCAAAGTACAAGGCCCAACTCCGAATTTCAATAAAACCTCCTTGAGCAATCGCTAAATCTTGGTAGCGTGAATAATGCAATAACGAGGGTCGCATAAAAAACTGAATCCCAATGAATAATATCGTCGCTAATATAAAATTGGTCCAAACAGTGGTGCCTAAAATGGATCCCAACTCTGCAAATTTCTTCTGACCAATTCTTCGGGCAAATACAATTTGAGCGCCATCACCAATTCCCATCAAAGCGACGAAAAGTGAAACGTAAATCAACCCTGCGTTACCAGACGCATCGAAAGCCAAGGTGCTGTAACGGCTTAAAAAAGACGCGTCCGTAATCATGACAATGGACTGTATGAAGCTGGCACCCATTACGGGTAACGCAACAGATAAAATGGTTTTATAGCGAAAATCGAGCATTAATACACTTGAATTACCAAACCTTTCAAATATTCTCCTTCTGGATGAAAGGCGCTAATCGGGTGGTCAGCAGGTTGGTGCAGTTGCTCCAAAATCCGGACTTCTCTTTGGGCTTCGATCGCCGCAGCAATTACAGTGTGATTGAATAATTCTTTGTCCACTACTTGAGAACAAGAAAAAGTAAACAGGATTCCACCTGGTTTTATTTGACGAATCGCATTGGCATTCAAACGCTTGTATCCTTGCACGGCTTGGTGACGCTTGTTTCTATGTTTGGCAAAGGCAGGAGGATCTAATACGATAATGTCGTACTCCGTTTGCAAATCTTTCAAAAAGTTAATGGCATTATCAACGATGGAAAGGTGTTGACCGGCAAACGTATTCAATTTGATGTTTTCTTCAGTCAAATCAATGGCTTTTTGCGAGCTATCCAAAGAATGCACTTCTTTAGCGCCTTGCTTTAAAGCAGATAAACTGAAGCCACCCGAATAACAAAATGTATTCAGTACCGTCATGTCTTTTGAATATTTGCCTAACAAAGCTCGGCTTTCTCGCTGATCGATAAAGAATCCTGTTTTTTGACCATTGATCCAATCGATGGCATAGTTCACCCCATTTTCTTTTGCTAGGTGAGGAACATCACATTTTCCATACAAATAACGATTGGTTGGCTCAATGTGAGCAGGCAGCGTTTCGGTATTTTTGGTATAAATCGCTTGGACACTTTTGCCAAACAAATCTTTTAAGGCTTCGGTAATTGTATCAAGTGCCAAATACATACCGGCGCTGTGACATTGAATGATTAAAACACCGTTGTAATGATCGATGATCAAACCCGGCAATCCATCACCTTCTCCATGAATCAATCGACAGATCGAATTGTTTTCAGAGAAAAGTCCAAGCTGTTTGCGCAAGGCCAATGCGTTCTCAAATCGTTTGAAATAGAAGGCTTTATCAATTTTTATTTTTTCATTCGTCAACACGCGAACGGCAATAGTTCCATGTTGAAAATGACCAATCGCCAAAAAATCACCTTTTTGCGTAGCGAGAGAAACCAATTCGCCATCTGTAAAGCTTTCGGTATCGGTCAACAGTGCGCCTGAGAATACCCAAGGGTGTTTTCTATAAATGGATTTGGTTTTTTCGTTTCGAACTACAATTTCCCTCATGATCTTTTTGGATTGAGCGCAAATTTAGGAAATAGATACCACTTGGGTCTTCAACGCAATGGGTTTTGATTAAATTTGTACAAAAACAACTGCATGGCATTTTTGGTAAACGTTTATATGATCAATGAACTTTATTCGCAAGAATTTGCGGATGAAAATCACCGGGGTGAGGAATCAGCTGATAATAAACTCTATGAATGGGAGGATGAAATGAATCTCCGAGTTGAAATTCTAGAAGTAGACGAAGAACGAAATGCGGAGTATGTTTTACGCGGCGAAAAAGGCGATGGGCAACCATTTGAAATTACCATTCCCAATATGCTCTTGTTTAATTTCATAGCCGAGGATAATTCAGTTATGCAGATTGCGTGTTCCGAAAGCTTGCTCACGGATTACGAATTAATCATCAATGACAAAATACTGACGATTTACTTGAAAGGTGAACCTTACGCCAATCCCATTCCTGGTGTTTATATCGCTTCCAAAGAATTTCCAAAAGAACTCATCACCCTTGATCGAGATTAAAAACATACGATTTTCCTACGACAGAGAAATTGTAAAGGATGTTTCCTTTTCAGTGCAAAAGGGAAAAGTTTTGGGCATTGTTGGCAAAAGTGGCGGTGGAAAATCAAGTTTACTAAAAATTATTGGTGGATATTTGACTGCGGATTCAGGCGAAGTTCATTTTAAAGGCAAAAAACTAAAGCGTCCAGTGGAAATTTTGGTTCCGGGTTACAAAGAAATTTCGCTGGTCCATCAAGATTTTGGTTTGGATTTGTATCATACGGTGCGAGAAAACATCAAAGAAAAAGTACTTCATTTGCCGCTCAAATTTCAAAACCAGCTGATTCAGGAAATGATGGATTTGCTTGATTTGTGGACTATAGAGAAACAAAATGCGATTGATCTTTCAGGTGGAGAACAACAACGACTTTCTTTGGCTCGTGCCTTGGTGAGTGAAACAGAATTGATCTTGCTCGACGAGCCATTTGTGCATTTGGATACGCCTATGCGCCGCAAAGTGATTCATTATTTGGAGAGCTTGAAAGAAATTCGAGGTACGAGTTTTATTATCGTTACCCACAATGGCGAAGAGGTTTTGAGTCTTTGCGATGAGGTGATTTATCTCAAAAATGGACAAATCAAACGAAAAGGAGTGCCAGAACGGTTTTACGATTCTCCCAAAAGCATAGAGGAAGCTGAATTTTTCGGACCCATAAATTCCGTTTGGATTGAGGGAAAGCGAAAATTGTTTCGACCAAATCAATTTTGTTTAAACCATGATGCCAATCAATCTTTGGAATTGACGTTTCAAAAAGCGAGAAAAAGTGGGGCATATTGGTCCAATTATTTCAAAACCGGACGGGGAGAGGACGTATTATTGTTTACCTTCGAACCGTTCAAAACTGATATAAAAATTTATGTTTAAGTGGTTTAAAGCAATAATTGAACGATTTTTCGTCGTTCGTTTGGTGATTACGACATTTCAAGAGTTTTTTAAAGAAAAAAGTTTCTTTCACGGTGCCGCACTTTCCTATTACACCATTTTTGCCATGGTTCCCATGATGTATTTGGCAGTCAATTATGTCGGCATGTTTTTGGGGAATGAAACCATGATTGAAATCATTACGGATGTATTGCACAGTTATGTTGGAATTTCTGATGTTTCAGGTATTCTGGAGTTTTTGGACGGTGTCAATTTTGAAAAAAGCAGTTTTATTCTCAACGCTATTGGAATTGTTGCTTTGTTGCTTTCAAGTACGGCTTTGTTGAATTCCTTGCGGGCTAGTATCAATGAATTTTACGACGTTGTAGCCGAATACAGCACCAATAAACGGATGATTTTAATGGTTTTTTTAGAAAAAATCATTTCCATTACCTTGATGACAACAATTGGATTGGTGGTGATTATTTTTTACTTTGCTGAGACCATCTTTCTGTCATTGTCTTCCCATTTATTTGCCAACTACGAAACGATTAAATGGATTTTTGAATCCTTTTTACATCACGGAATCTCCTACGTTTCCAATGTCATCATTTTTACGTTTATGTTCAAGTTTTTACACGACGGAATATTAAAATGGCGGTTGGCACTCTATGGAGCTTTGTTTACAAGTGGTTTGCTTTACTTGGGCCAAATTATGATCAAATTTTACATTTCCAATTATTTCTTCGGGGCTTCTGGCGGAATTGCAGGAACTATTTTGGTTATTCTGTTGTGGATGTATTATTCCTCTCAGATCATATTTCTTGGTGCCAAATTTACGAAAGTGTTGGGTGATATGCTGGAAATGCCGATTCGGAACAGAAAATATTGATTATATTTTAATCTTTTATTTGTTTATATTGTTGGAATTGATTAATTTTCCAGCATCAAATCGATTAAAATATGAGCATGTTCACCGGTCAAAATTTGAAAATTCTTAGAAAGCGTTTGGGACAATCCCAAGAAGAAACAGCGTCAGCATTGGGTTTGACACGTTCTTCCTATAGTGGATATGAAAATGGCGTAGCTCAACCCAGTGTAGAAAACCTTATGGCTTTTAGTGATTACTTTCAATTGTCCATTGACGATTTGGTTCGTAAAGATTTTTCCAAATTAACGGAAGATGCGGTGAAAGAAATAATTGACGGACCTTTGGCGGATACCTCAGGTAAACATTTGCGGATTTTAACATCCATGGTTGATTCGAATGATGAAGAATTGATTGAAATGATTCCGATGCAAGCGAGTGCTGGCTACGCCAATGGTTATGCCGATCCTGAATATTTGAAAGTATTACCTACTTTTCATTTACCCTTCTTAAGTAAAAACAAGAAATACAGATCATTTCCCATTAAAGGTGATTCCATGCCACCAGTGGTGGAAGGTTCTTATGTAGTGGGTGAATTTATCCAAAACTGGATGACGATTCGCAATGGAACGCCTTGTATTGTTGTCACGAAAGAAGACGGTATTGTTTTTAAAGTCGTGAACAATTTGCTGACCAACAACGAGAGCTTCCAACTCTGTTCCACCAATACGTTTTACGCACCTTACGAAGTAAAAGCCAATTCGATATTGGAAATTTGGAAATTTGTGAACTACATTTCTCCTGAATTGCCAGACGTTCAAATGGATCAAAGCGGTTTAACTCAATCCGTTCAAGCCTTGCAACGAGAAGTTCATGACTTGAAAATTCAATTGAGAAATTGATTTATTGTTTTCTACAATACATCCCGCTTTCAAAAAAGATTTCTTCATTGAGCAGAAATTCCTGTAAGTATTTTTTTAATTCCGCCTCTTGAAATTGAAACAATTCTACTAATTCTGGGAAGGCTTTGCCTTCATTCAATGAAAGAAGGAGGGCTTTTCTTTTTTCGCTCGGGGAACGCAAATCTTTGTCAATCAGGCAAATATCGCAAGTACCGCACTTTTTTGGTTCTTGTCCGAAATAGGTGAGTAAGGATACATTCCGACAAATTGGGTTTTTAAGATAATCCAAAACGGCATCCAAACGATTCGTGGCTAATTTTTTTCTATGGTGGTAAACTTCTGGTTTGATGTTGACATAATCATCTGGCAAACGCTCATGAATCAAGGTGACAGAAGGCAAAGAGCTTTTCCATGAAATATCCAAAACCCCCAATTTTTCTAAATCTTTTAGTTGATTTTCATATTCGGATGGGTTAATATTGAGTCGTTTCAACAATTGGGATTCATCCAATTCAAAAAATAAGTCAAAAACCCCAGGATAACTTCTTGAAATGATTGAAATCAGTTTAGCATAGCGATCGTGTTTGATCTGAAAGTTGTACAATTCTTTATTCCCGATAGCAAATTTGACTTTCGTAGGATGAAAGACCGATTCAGAAAACTGAATGTCATCATTCATTTCTAGTAGTCGAAGGGCGTGATAAATTTGCTGAACGGGAAGATTGAATTGGTCGCTAAATTTTCTTAAATCAAAATGATAGGTTTCTTCCATTCCTGAACCAATGGCTATTTGCAAATGATTCATCAGGGCTCGATAAACCAATTGAATGTTCACGATTGATGGGAATTGAGCTACCAACTGTTCATTCATCTTCGACAAGTCTCGCTCGTTCCAATAAGCAATCGCTTGAGCCGGTTTTTCGTCTCGACCAGCGCGACCAGCTTCTTGGTAAAATGCTTCCAAGTTGTTGGGCACTTCAAAGTGTAATACGTAGCGAACATCTGGTTTGTCTATTCCCATACCAAAGGCATTGGTGGCCACGATGATTCGAACTTCATTGCTCATCCAAGCTTTTAACATTCGGTCGCGTTCATCTTGTTTCATCCCGCCATGGTAGATTCCAACGTTATTTCCATGCGTATGAAGAATTCGAGCAACTTCCTTTACACTTTTTCTAGTCTGGCAATAAACGATACCCGTTTCATTTTTTCGACTGGAGCATTCTTGAAGAATTTTGCCCAATTTATCTTCCGTTTGCATGACTTGAAATGCTAAGTTCGGACGTTGAAAACTGCCTTGAAACAATTTTACATTTTTCAGTTTCAATTGTTTTACAATGTCTTCTTGAACCCTTTTTGTGGCGGTCGCTGTCAAGGCAATTACGGGCGTTTTTGGATGAATTTCGCGTATTTCATGAATGTCCAAATAGGAAGGTCGAAAATCGTGACCCCATTCTGAAATACAATGGGCTTCATCCACGACCAGTAATCCAAGATTCATTTTTTTTAGTCTTTCTCGAAAAAGTTTGGTTTTCAGTCTTTCTGGAGAAACATAGAGAAAATCGACACCACCGTAGATTGAATTGTCCAATAAAATATCAATTTCTCGGTACGTCATGCCTGAAAAAATGGCTTGTGCATTGATTCCTCGACTTTTCAAGTTTTTCACTTGGTCTTGCATAAGGGCGATGAGTGGAGAAATAACCAAGGTCAGACCTTCACGAGCAATTCCTGGAACTTGAAAACAAATCGATTTTCCACCACCCGTGGGCAATAGTGCTAAGGTATCGTAGCCATAGATAGCACTTTCCACAATATCCTCTTGCAAGGGACGAAACTTGTCGTACCCCCAAAAATGGTGTAATATATCTTGACTTTTCTTCAAAATGAAATTTGCATTAACGATTGATAAAATTAGATAAATTATTTACCATATTCGGTCAAAAAGTTTGAGTTGAAAAGGATTTAAGGTATCTTCGCAGCTCAAGGAAAATTAATGACACAAGAACAATTCGAAATTATCGTAAACACAAGTCTACCTTCTCGCATCGACCAAGTAGATTGGGACAATCTTCCATTTGGAAAAGTTTTCAGTGACCACATGCTGGTAATGGAATATGCGGATGGAGCATGGCAAACGCCAGTAATCGATTCATTTACCAACTTTGAAATGCATCCAGCAACGTCTGTTTTGCATTACGGACAAACTATTTTTGAAGGGTTAAAAGCCAACAAAAACGAAGACGGTGAGGTGTTGATTTTTAGACCGAATATGAACGCTGAAAGATTCGCAGAATCATGTGACCGCATGTGTATGCCGAAAATTCCGGTGGATATTTTTGTTGAGTGCGTGCGCAAATTGGTAGAAGTAGATAGAAATTGGATTCCGAACAAAGAAGGATATTCATTGTACATCCGACCTTTTATTATGGCAACAGATGGGTATATTGGAATTAAACCTTCTGACACCTACAAATTTGTCATTTTTACTTGTCCAGTTGGAGCCTATTATTCTAAGCCAGTGAATGTAAAAATTGAAGAATTTTATACAAGAGCGGCTGAAGGTGGTGTAGGAAGAGCAAAAACAGCTGGGAATTATGCTGCCAGTTTGTATCCTGCTAAAAAAGCGAATGAGGAAGGGTTTGACCAGTTGTTATGGACAGATGGAAAAACACATGAGTTTATCGAAGAATCAGGAACGATGAATGTAATGTTCATTATTGATGATGTTTTGATTACTCCATCAGAAGAAAATGATACCATTCTACGAGGAATTACAAAAAAATCAGTGATTGATTTGGCGCGTTCATGGGGAATACCGGTGGAAGAAAGAAAAGTATCAGTAAAAGAAATTGTTGAAGCCATTCGCGCGAATAAATTGCAAGATGCTTTTGGTATTGGCACAGCGGCCACTTTAGCGCATATTGCCAAAATTGGCTACCGTGATGAAGTTTTCGAATTACCTGCTTTGGAAACCCGTGAACTATCAAATAAATTGAAACGAAGTTTAGACAATATAAAATCAGGCAAGGAACCAGACACAATGAATTGGTGCTTGAAAATAAAATAAAAAAAAAGCTTCTTCGGAAGCTTTTTTTATGGAATGTAATTTTATTCCGCATCCCAAAAGAAAAGAACGATGAAAACCTGCCATTTTTCCAATCTGAGTGCGATGAAGAGATTCTTTGGTCTTTTCATTCTTGTTCTGCTTTTTTCTGCACCTGCGTATGGTCAAAAACAATTGATCGTAAGTGTTTTGGATAGTAAAAGTGATCTACCGATTCCAGGCGTTACCATTTCTCTTTCTCAAGTGAAAATAGTTTTCATTGGCAAAACGGATTCAGTAGGAATGATTCAAACACCCTTTTCTGTCAATGGAAAAATAAATTTGTTTGCCAATCATCCGAATTACTATTCTTTCGAAAGGCAATTTAACATGCAGGATGACACCTTAAAATTGGTTATCCGTCTCCGTCCAGAGAATATACAAATTATAAAAGAAGTCGTTGTCAAGGCGCCCGGAGCAGTCGATACAGTTTTCAGCAGTTCGCGTTTGCATGTGGAAGATTTTGAAGTTTTGAAAAACGGAAATATGGTCTTGCTAACCTATCCGAAACGATTGAAAAGTGGATCAGAAGTATTGCTGTATGATGGACAATCCATTTTGCAATCCTTATCAGTTCCTGATCAAGCGGAACGTCTAGAAAAAGACTACCGAGGAAATGTTCATGTTATCTGTAAAGATCGGGTAATTACATTGCTTACTGAGGGGAATGTACTGAAAATTGCCCAATTGGATCGTCCGTATTTTTATCGGTATATCGCGCCTATTTTGGATACCAATGGTGAAAATTTGTATTATTCCGACTTCAACAAAAATTATCCTGAGTTTTCCTATTGGAAATTTGACCAGGAAGATACGTTGTATGAAAAATTCCGGACCGTTCGTGATGATTTGATGATGGAATTGTACCGTTCAGAATACAAATGGGTGGACGTTCGGACAAAATTGTGGGCGAAAAACTTAGAATTTGAAACGGGAATTGATGCGGAGATTTGGGTAGGAGCGAACTACTTTACTCAATCCGTATATTACAAAGAACTATACGCTCCTTTTTTCAAGGTAAATGATGAGTTGTTGGTATTTGATTATTACCGGAATGAACTGTTTTTCCACGACACATTGGGCTTGGCTTTGGGCTCTTCTGATATCCATCATCATTTGGATAAAAAAACAACAGGTTGGAAATCAGCTATTTTACAAGACCCTGTGAACGACAATTTGTACGGTTGGTATGAAAAGTCTGGTACGAGTTATTTGGGAAAAATTGACACAAAAACAGGCGAGGTAATTGCCAAATATCAGCTGAATTTTAAATATTTAGAGAAAATTGAAGTGAACGACGATTTTGTCTATTACGTCTATCGACCTTTTGAAAGTCAACAGAAAAAATATGTTTATAGAGAAAGATTACCGGATACGTTTACGGAAACGCATTAAAAGGTAATCTCTATGGAAACGGGTAAATGATCGGAATAACCTTTCAAATAGTCATCTCGTGCAAAGGTTCTAAACGGAACAATATTGTCTTTGTAAGTAGTGAGTAAAAAGGGGAATTCATTGATTTTGCCGGAGCCATCCACTACTTGAATTCCTTTGTTGTTTTTTAATCCCGGTGAAACCAGAATGTGATCCAATACATCCCATTCATTTTTGTAGCTGTAAGATCCACCCATCGATCCGGACGATTTGAGAATCATTGGATCCAATTTTTCATCGATCAATTGAACAGATTGGTTACTTGGGTAATCATTCAAATCGCCCATAAAAATGATTTTTGCATTTGCATCTTTGGCTAAAATTTCATCGATGAAGTTTTTAGCTGTTTGTGCGGCCAAGATGCGATTGGCTTCAGTTTCCTTTTCGCCTCCCGATCGGCTCGGCCAATGGTTCACCAATACATAAACATTTGATTTCCCATTTTTTAATTGAACATAAAGAATATCGCGAGTAGCTTTTGATTCTTCGTTTACTTTAAGGGTAAATCTCAAGTACCCTTTCTTTTTAAGTTTGAAAATACTAGGATTGTACAACAATGCCACATCGATTCCGCGGGCATCTTGGCTATCAAAATGAACAATTTTAAATGGTTTTTTCTGACCTTTTACTACGTCTTCAACCACCGTTTTATTTTCGATTTCGCACATACCCATCAAAGCGATAGAACTAAATTCATCCATTACCTGGTTGATGTGGCTTATCTTTTCTTGATATTTTGCTGTATTCCAGCTCTTTTTGGAACTAGGCAAAAATTCAGCGTCATCAACGTTTGGTGAATCGATGGTGTCAAAAAGATTTTCAACGTTGTAAAACAACACGTTGGATTTGGTTTGAGTAAAACCACTAGTGAAGGCAAAAATGGCAAGAAGGATACAAGTAAATTTCATATATCAAATGTAGTAAAACCTAGGAACTAAAGTTAAATTGTATGTGGTGCAATTATTAAATTTCGTGCAATCGGTCCAAGGCAAAAAAGAGCATCTAAAATGGAAAGATTAGGAACAAAGGTTGGCTGTGCAAAATCCACTTGAATATACGTTTTATCCAAGGCATCAAATTGAAAATCTCTAAAATCTGTTTCTGGTGATTCCAAATACATTTCGGAAAATGCAGCATCCAAAGGAAGTTCAAGCCATTCTATTAGTTGATTTAAAATCAATGAATTTAAATCGATTAATTTCTCGCTTTTCGAACCAATCATTGAAAAGATTTCATTCGAATAATGCTCAAAGTAGGGAGCGTGAGCATAAGCTGCTGTAATTGCACGGCATTGGTCGCGTTCCCAAGCCTCCACATAGCTAATTATTATTTCAGAAGTAGTTGATTTATTACCGTTTGGCCGGATAATAGGAACACTCAAATTCTGAATGCCGTTGGATGTTAAAATAGCACAACGGTTTCGTTCGGTTTGCTTTTTACAATGTTCACCTAAATCGATTACTGGATTTTCTGCCGCGCAAATCGTGTTTAAATACCCGATACTCGGGAAATAAGAAGTGGCAAATGCAGCAACCAAACTATTAATGAATCATTTTAAACAATCGTTCCCAACGCACGCCCATATACGGACTTTTCGAGAACCAAACCAAAGAAGCTCGACCCACAATGTGATCTTCCGGCACGAAGCCCCAAACACGTGAATCCGCTGAATTGTAGCGATTGTCACCCATCATCCAGTAATAATTCAACGCGAATGTATAACTCGTAACTTTTTTACCGTCGATTAGGATATCATTTCCTCTTTCAACCAATGTGTGACCTTCGTAGGCAGTAATGATCCGACGATACCAAGCAATGTTATTTTTTGTCAACTGCACCGTTGTACCTTTTGCTGGGACTTTGAATTTTTCGAAATCCGTCGTGGTATTGTTAACATAAATATCTTTCGGGAACATGCCCAAATTTTCCATCATTTGCAAGGGAGAAGGTGTGCCTTTGAATGTGTCAGAATATTGAGGTGTTAAATTGATTTCGAATTTTGCTTCGGGAAAATCCTGTTTCAATCGGGTTAGTTCAGATTTTGTTGCATTTACGGTGTAAAAATCCTCATTGTCACGTCTGTAATAATCTTGTCTTTCTTCTTCTAGATTGTATTTTTCCTGCATCGTTTCCTTGGAGCGAGGCACGAAATTGTATGCTTTGAACTGCAAATTTTGATTTTCAGCCACAAATGCTTTTGCTCCATTGATGTAAAGTATGGACTGTTTGATTTCAACTACGTCGCCAGGAATGGCAACACATCGTTTGATGTAGTTTTCACGTTTGTCAACGGGTCGAGCAATTGCTCCACCATGACTGATCAAAACATTGTCGTTGTCCATGGTCACTTTATCCACGGCGATCATTTTACGCGCTTTATTTTTCCACTTTTCAAGATCTTTGATATAATCTGCAGCGAATTTCTTTACCAAATAATTGGAAGCTAAAAATTCGGCATATCCTTCAACGGCTTGCATGTTCAAATTCTCTCCCGCATTGGCTTTTACAATGCTGTCCGAGAAATATTTCGTCGCAACTACTTTTTTGTCATTCAAAGTTTCATCTACCCACAATCGTTGTGCTTCTCGAATAACAATACCATGATAATCATGTCCCATCAAGCCGTTGGGCATGCGCGGATCGTAAACCGCTGTGTCACCAGAAGGATAATTGAAAACCACCACGTCATTTCGATCAATGGTTCCAAAACCGGGTAAACGAGTGTATTTACAAGTTTCGATGGTCGAGTAGGAACGAATATTTACCCAAGGCACCGTGTTGTGCACCAACGGAAAGGAAAGTGGCGTTACAGGAACTTTTGGACCGTAAGCCAATTTGTTCACAAACAAAAAATCTCCAACTAACAATGTTTTTTCCATGGAACCTGTTGGAATTTGAAACGGTTCAAAAACATAGGTGCGGATGATTCCAGCGGCTACCAAAGCAAATAAAATACTTTCTACCCATTCTTTTACTTTCGACTTTTTACCAGCTCGTTCTCTCGACACAGCTTGTGTTCCCAAAGCAATCACGTGCCCAATAACCGGAAGAGAAAGAAACAACGTTAAATGATCTCCCCACTCTCGCATGGCCACTTCTTTGCTGTTGGCCCAATTGGTTTCAGCTTTGTAATCCGTCGGATTTTGAGAAATTTTTATAAAAATCAAGTAAGGAAAAAAGATTCCTTGTAAGGTGTCTCCCAACGAGAAATAGCCAAATCGACGAATGTAACTGACATTTACAACTGCCAACATCACCAAATGAACGCCTGGGAAAATCAAAAGCAAAGCCCACCACGGTTTTTGACAAGAAATTTTGAATGCCACATAATAGTTGTATCCTGGAATTAATGCTTCCCATGATTTTCTTCCAGCAGCTGGAAAACATTTCCACCACAAAGCAATATAAGGATGAACAAGAAGAAGCAAATAAAAATAAATAGCATTCATATATTTAAATGTTTAATACGTTTTTCATGGTGAAAACACCGTTTTTCCCAACTAGCCACTCTGCAGCCAAAATGGATCCTAGCGCAAAGCCTTTCCGATTTTTAGCTTCGTGTTTAATTTCAAGGGTGTCAATTTCAGATGAGTAGGTAACAATGTGTGTACCAGGAACTTCTGGAATTCGTTTTGCGATGATATCAAATTCAGGAAAAATACTAACTGAAACGCCATCATTGTTTTCAATGCATTTCCATTGCTCGTAATCGCTTCCTCCAATAATATCTTGTGCTAAACTAATAGCCGTTCCACTGGGAGCGTCCAACTTCTGTGTATGATGAATTTCTTCCATCGAAACTTGATATTCCTTCGCATGAGGATTCATCAATTCGGCCAATTTTCGGTTAATTTCAAAGAAAATATTTACACCAATACTGAAATTCGACGCATGAAGCAAGGAACCGTTGTTATTGTTTACTTTTTCATGGATGGAATCCAGCTGTGCTGTCCAACCCGTTGTACCAACAACTATAGGAATACCATGTTCGAGGCAAAATTCAATGTGATGAATAGCCAGGGCAGGTTTCGTAAATTCAATGGCTACTTGTACAGTTGAAAAATCTGCGCTTTCTATTGGATTTTTTGAATCCACAATGCACACAATTTCATGACCTCGTTCTCGGGCAAGGATTTCAATTTCCTTTCCCATTTTTCCATATCCGATAAGTGCTAATCTCATGTTGGGAGTAAAAATAGGTTTTCTAAACAGAAATGGTGATTTATTAACGAAAATTAAGTTGCAGACTCAAGCCAACAGTAGAGGTCTGGTAAGTCCAAGGTTTTATGCGCACACTCAAATCTTCGGATACGTCGAAACTAACAAAATGAGCTTCTACAGCTGCATCGGCCACTTGAAAAGCATAAATCAAAACCAACCCCAATATGGAATAGTCTCTATTTCCTGCTTTTTGGCTTTCCAGCGTAATGATTCCCTGAAGATCATAGGTTGACCATTTATTATCCAAGGTTGCTCCATTATTTGCTACGCGGTATCTGTACTCATTACGGAGTGATAAAACATCACTTTGATTGCTCAATAAGAGATAAGAAACACCGCCCAAACCTGCGTAAATAAGAGGTACCTTCCAGTAGGCTTTTTTGTGTCCTTTGGGTTGTGCCAAATGGTTATAAATTTGGCCAGCACCCGGAATTACGGCTGATAAAAGAGTTGCTTTGCGAACAGAATGGCACGTATCACATTTTTCTACTTGCAATGTATCTTGTGCTCGCACAACAAACACAGCTAAAAAAAACAAGATTAAAATGCCAAATTTTCGTTTCATGCTTTGGATAGGAGAGCGATAATTCGGTTTAAGTCGTTTTCAGAATTGAAATTAACCACCAATTTTCCGGTTCCATTCGTGCCTTTTGCAATTTCAACTTTGGCAGATAATTTATCGGCCAAGTGTTCCTTGAAAGCAAATTGCTTATCGGAAATTTCCGTTTTAATAGATTTTTCTGTTTTGGTACTAGCAGATTCTGATTTACCCTCTTTTTTCAACCCGGATTTGATCAAATTTTCCAAATCGCGCACCGAAAGTTGTTCGTCGATAATTTGATGGAACAAGGCAATTTGAGTTTCTTCGTCGCCCGCTGAAACAATCGCTCTAGCGTGGCCCATGGAAATTAAATTGTCACGAACACCGGCTTGAATTGGTGCGGGCAATTTCAATAAACGAAGGTGATTGGTAATGCTGGAACGACTTTTTGATATTTTTTGACTCAATTGATCTTGGGTCAAGTCGCACTCATCGATTAAACGTTGGTAAGAAATCCCAACTTCAATGGCATTTAAATTTTCTCGTTGAATGTTTTCGACCAATGCCATTTCTAGCATGGATTGATCGTTTGCTACGCGAATGTATGCAGGAACTTCTTCTAAGCCTGCTAATTGGGAAGCTCTAAACCTTCTTTCACCGGAAATCAATTGGTATTTATCACGTCCCAATTTTCGAACAGTCAACGGCTGAATGATTCCGTGTATACGAATGGATTGTGCCAATTCTTCCAAGGCCTCTTTTTCAAAATTGGTTCTTGGGTTGAATGGGTTGGCTTCGATACTTTCAATTGGTAAATTGGAGATAGACCCAACCAAACCACTTGCAGATGATTTGCTCGTAATGTCCGTGCTTGCATTTTCCAACAAAGCACTTAGTCCTTTCCCCAATGGCGGGCGTTTCTTTGTATTAGAACTCATTTCCTAACTTCATTTTTTTTTCCTCGTTGCCGAGTTTAGTCATATTATTTTTTTGAAGAATCTCTCGTGTGAAGTTCAAATAATTGATGGATCCTTTACTCGAAGCATCGTGCATAACGATGGTTTCGCCATAGCTAGGCGCCTCACCCAATTTTGTATTTCTGTGAATAACGGTATCAAAAACCAATTCTTGAAAATGTGTTTTCACCTCATCCACTACTTGATTGGATAAACGTAAACGAGTATCATACATTGTCAAAACAATTCCTTCGATTTCCAAATCTGGATTTAGTCGACCTTGAACTATTTTTATCGTGTTCAACAATTTCCCTAAACCTTCCAAAGCGAAATATTCACATTGTACAGGAATCATGACAGAATCAGCCGCTACCAGTGAGTTAACTGTAATCAATCCCAAAGAAGGTGAACAATCAATAATGATAAAATCATAATCGTCTTTGATTTTGTCCAAAGCCAATTTCAATTTATGTTCCCGATTCGGTAAATTGATCATTTCCAATTCAGCACCAACCAAGTCAATGTGAGAAGGTAAAATAAACAAATTTGGATTGTCGGTTTTAATAATATAATCATTCGGGTGCGCATCATTGATAATGCAATCGTAAATGTTTCCTGCACTGCTAGGATCTAAACCAACCCCTGAGGTTGCATTCGCTTGCGGATCAGAATCTACAATCAATGTTTTGTATTCTAGAACGCCCAAACAACCGCCTAAATTTATAGCTGTTGTTGTTTTACCAACACCTCCTTTTTGATTCGCAATCGCAATAATTTTACCCATGGATGTTTATTAATAGAGTGTAAAGATACGTTTAACTCGTCAATTTATTTGGTTTATCCTTGGAGAGTTTTCAACTAATTTTTTTTGAAGAAATAGCAAAAAAAAGAATGAAAACACCAAGTTTTTCAAACGACTTTCGTTGGATTATGCTTCCTCAGTCAACTGTCTTTCGTACATTTCTGAGTAGATTCCATTCAGTGCGAGAAGCTCAGAATGGTTGCCAAATTCAGTAATTTGATTGTTCTCTAGAACAATTATTTTGTCGGCATTCCGCAAAGATGAAATTCGATGCGAAACGATTATGGCTGATTTTTGAACAATGGCCGCTTTGAGATTTTTCAAAATGATTTCTTCCGTTTCCGTATCAACAGCAGAAAAACAATCGTCCATCAATAATAATTTTGGTGAACGTAAAAGTGCTCGCGCGATACTAACACGTTGTTTTTGTCCACCACTCAAGTTGACGCCTCGTTCTCCCAATAAGGTTTCCATTCCGTCCGGGAATTGTTGGATATTGTGATAAACGTGGGCTTTTTTAGTTGAATCAACAATTTGTTCATCCGTTACTGCAGGATCGGTAGAACCAAACTTAATATTGTTTTTGATACTGTCGGAAAATAAAAATACCTCTTGCGGAATTACGGCGGCTTGGTTTCTGAAAGCATCCAAATTGATCTCTTTCATATCGATTCCATCGATCAATATTTTCCCCTGGTCTGGATCGAACTGACGCATAGCCAGATTCAAAATAGTAGTTTTACCACTGCCCGTTTTCCCAACAATTCCAAGAGTTTCTCCTGGATTGATGGTGAATGAAATGTTGTCGATTGCTTTTAGCCCTGAATTGGGGTAGGTGTAGCTAACATTTTGAAATTCGATCTTCCCTTGGAATAAAAAGGGAGATAAGTTAGTGTTCACTATTTCAGGTTCCACTTTTAAAAATTCATTGATTCTTTCTTGGGAAGCTGCAGCTCTTTGAATCACCGAAGTTACCCAACCAACTGAAGCAAACGGCCATGTTAAATTGTTGACAAAAAAGATGAAAGCTAAAATTTGACCCAAGGAAATGGATTTGTTGTAGGTCATCAGACCCCCAATATAAATGGAAAGAATTGTACTCAAACCAATCAGGAATATGATGGTCGGCATGAAAAAGGAATTGACCAAAACCAATTTCATTTGGCGTTTTTTGTATTCCTCGGTGTTTTCATTGAATCGCTGTGTGGTTTCCTTTTCGCGGGTGTAAGCTTTTATCACTCGGATGCCTGAAAAAGATTCTTGAACCAAAGTAGAAATGAAGGATTGCTGTTTTTGAACTTCACCACTCAATTGATTCATCTTGCTCGAAACTTTGTAAATCAAAAAAGACATCAAAGGCAAAGGGAAAAGAACGAAGAGCGTTAGTTGAAGATCTATGGCAATCATTTCTCGAATCACCATCGTGAACAGCACAACAAGATTGATGGTGTACATAACGCCAGGCCCTAGGTATTGACGAACCTGCGTGACATCCTCGGAAATTCGGTTCATCAAATCTCCCGTATTGTTTTTCTTGTAAAAGCTATAGTTCAGTTTTTGGTACTGCTGATAAACTTCGTTTTTTAGATCATATTCAATAAAACGACTGGTAATAATGATTGTTTGTCGGGTTAAAAAAAGAAAAAATCCTTTTCCCAAGGAAAGTAACATGTAGATCCCACCAATTTTCAAGGAAAGGACAATGGCATCGTTGAAAGATCCGATTTTCTCCGCTCCCATTAACTTATCCACGGTAGATTGCACAAATAGAGGCATTTTAACGCCAAAATAGTTGGAGAAAATAATGAACAACACGCCCAAGAGCATTCTCCATTTGTATTTGATGAAATATTTGTTGAGATAGCTGAGTGACTTCATGCGATTAATTTCCTATTTTTGCGACGCCAAATGAATTGCCCGCAAAATTAGTGATTCATGTTGATAAAAACCGTTAAATTAAATCGGAATATATGATCGAAGTTAAAAACATTTCTGACGTCAATTTGGAAGAAAATCCAGTAATTGCTCAGATGAGCCAATTCAATCACGAACAATTGTTGTTCTGTAACGACAATGCTACAGGATTGAAAGCAATCATTGCAGTTCACAATACGGTTCTAGGACCAGCATTGGGTGGAACCCGCATGTGGAATTATGCAAATGAAATGGATGCCTTGAATGACGTTCTTCGCTTATCAAGAGGGATGACGTATAAAAATGCTATTTCTGGTTTGAATTTGGGAGGAGGAAAAGCCGTAATCATCGGTGATTCTCGTACCATGAAATCAGAAGCATTGTTTCGTCGATTTGGAAAATTTGTGAATAGTTTGGCGGGTAAATACATTACAGCTGAAGATGTAGGTATTGGCACCACAGATATGAATTGGGTTTCCATGGAAACAAATCACGTCGTAGGTTTGCCAGGTAAAAGTGGCGATCCATCTCCGGTAACTGCGCATGGTGTTTACATGGGAATGAAAGCGGCAGCGAAAGTTCAATATGGAACCGATAGTTTAGCAGGAAAGAAAATCGCAGTTCAAGGCGTAGGTCACGTGGGTGAATATTTGGTTAAATTTCTAGCGAAAGAAAACGCAGATATTTATATTACGGATATGCACGAGCCTACTTTGAACAGAGTGGCAAAAGAATACGGTGCCAAAGTGGTTGGATTGAATGAGATTTACGACATCGACATGGACATCTACGCACCTTGTGCTTTAGGTGCAACTGTGAATGATGATACTTTGAGTCGTTTGAAATGCTCCATCATTGCTGGTGCTGCCAACAATCAATTGCAAAATGAAAATATTCATGGTGTTCAATTGATGGAAAAAGGCATTATTTATGCTCCAGACTACGCATTGAATGCAGGTGGAGTAATCAATTGCTATTCAGAAGTGAAAGGTTTAACTTCTTCTTGGGCTATGGGTCAAGCAGATGAGATTTACAGTACTATTTTGAACATTGTCAATCGTTCGAAATCAGAAAATATTCCTACTTACCAAATTGCCAATAAAATGGCAGAAGAACGCATAGCCAATATTGGTTCTGTTAAATTACCCATGTAATACCATGTTGAATAGAAGACATTTAAGAATAAAAGTTCTGCAGGCGCTCTACGCTTATTTCCAATCCAATGAGGAGAATTATCCGAAAACGGAAAAGGAACTGCTTTTGTCGGTGGAAAGAATTTATGATTTATACCTTTATTTTTTGTTGTCTTTTTCAGAGCTGAAAAACATCGCTGAAAACCAATTCGAGGAAAGAAAGAAAAAAATTCGACCAAAAGAGGAGGATTTAAATCCGAACCGGAAAATGGTAGACAATCGGATTATCACCTTATTGGAGGATTCTTTCGTTATCAATCGTGAAGCGAACGAGCGAAAAGTAAATTGGGAAGGAGCAGAGCACCAAGAGATGTTCCGAAAGATTTTTACGCAGATGAAAGAAAGCGAAACGTATTTTGCTTTTATGTCCAATGAAGAGAATAGCTTCGAAGATGATAAAAACTTCTTGTTGGAATTGTTCAAGAATGAAATTGCTAATTCGGAAATTTTTTATGGCTATTTAGAAGAAGCCAACATCAATTGGATCGATGATATCGATTTGGTTTGTTCCATGGTCCTTAAAACCTTGAAAAACTTTACAGAAGAATCGCACGACATTTTGCCTTTGTACAAAGACAAAGACGATGAAATCTTTTTTGTGAAAGAATTGTTGCGGAAAACTATCAACATGAATCAAGAAAACGAAGGTTTGATTGATGATTTAACGAAAAACTGGGAATTGGATCGAATTGCAAAAATGGATGTTATTCTCATGAAAATGGCCATTACTGAATTGCAAGTATTTTCCAATGTACCAACCAAAGTAACCTTGAACGAATACATTGAAATTTCGAAATTTTACAGTACGCCAAAAAGTAATACCTTTATCAACGGTGTTCTTGACAAAGCAATCGATCGTTTGGTAGCCGAGAAAAAGATCAACAAAGTTGGAAGAGGTTTAATGAATTAAAAAACAAATGATGAAAAAAATTCTTTGGTTAAATTTTATAGTTGCCGCATTCTTTTTAGGTTCTTGTGGAGGTAGCGATGTGGTGGAAGTTGGAAACAAAACAACCATGGAAATCGAACCTGTTTTTGATGCTGGAAAAGTAATGAAGGGAGAGAAAATTGATGCAGAATTTAACGTCAAAAATACGGGTGACTACCCTTTGGTTTTGGCCGAAGTGAAAGGCTCATGCACCTGCACAGTTGCCGATAAACCAAAAGATCCAATCATGCCCGGTGAGGAATTCAAAATTCGTGCGTACGTGGATACAGACCGAACAGGAACGGGCGCTATCAATAAGTTAATTACAATTGTTGCCAATACGGATCCATCCATTTCAACGGTTGCTGTGAAAGCTATCGTAATGGCGAAATAATTTTAAATCAAATAAATAAATAGAAATATGCCTCAGCAAATTATCATGTTGGTTTTGATCTTAGTAGTATTTTACTTCTTTATGATTCGACCGCAAATGAAAAAACAAAAAGAATTGAAAAAATTCCGTGAAAATTTAAAATCTGGTGACAAAGTAGTTACCATTGGCGGGATTCATGGTAAAATTTTAGAAATGAATGATGCTACCGTTTTGATTTCTTCAGAAGGAAGCAAATTGCGTTTCGATAAATCAGCTATTGCACAATCGTTTGAAGAAACGAGTTTAATGCAAAAGTAAAAGATAAGATTTTATAGAAAAAGGAGGAATTTATTCCTCCTTTTTTTTTGCTTTTGAAGCCGCTTTTTTTGTTTCTCGTTTGATTTTCTTGTATTCCTTCACTCGAATTTTGTATTCTTTTTGTGTTTTTTTGAAGGCCTCTTTGTCCAAAGGTTTTACATCCCATTCAAACGGAATTCGTTTGGCAATAATGTCTTGAATGACCACTTCGATTATCCAATCTTCCCCATACGGGTCGTATTGGATGTTTAGGTCTTGTTCCCAGATTTTGCCCATTTCTTCATATAAATTGGCGTGTAGTTGACCACGGTACTTTCGAAGTATGTCAGAAACCGTACTACCTGTTTCTCGGTGAACTAATTTCATAAGCATGATGCCTTCTCCTATGTATAAATCACGAATATCGTACAGAAACTGGTCTTTCAATATTTTATGGGCCTCTTTGCCGTATTTTTTTTGTTTTCTTCTTTTCTCAATTTCGGCTAAATCTTTATCAAATTCAATCAAATAGGATTTTGCTTGCAAAGCAAGCGGATAAACTCGCCGAATTTGATTCAACGCTTGGTTGTATTTAAGTTTAAAGTTTTTATCAACGTGCATTTCTTGAATATCTTGAAATAGCACAACTGGAGGAACGGCCTGTGAGAACGTCGAGAAACTCCACCAAAATAATCCGAAAAAAAGATATCGAAGCATAAATCAATTATTAGTATTTTTAACGTAAACTCACGCTATTTAGTATGCTTTCAAAAATTCTGCCAAAAAACAAAATATTCATTTTTAGCGCAATTTACTACTTTATTTTGCTTTCCTGTAGTGCAAATGAACCGTGCAAAGAATGCGCAAAATGCGGGGAAAATTTAGAATATGGCACGGCTAATTCACTCACAATCGATAATATAGAAAGTGTAAAATTTGATACAATGGTTGTTGTCGACCAGGCTTTCGTTGAAAATAAAATGAAAATAGAAGAGAAATTTGGTGAACAATGGGATTTCTGTCGCTGCGTTTTAGCAAATGATTCCTTGGATCAATTGATCAAGAAAAATGCTGAATTGGATGATAAATTTATGAAAGCATTCGAAGAAGTGGACCTGAAGTGCAAAGCATTTTTAGTTATGTCGCCCAACCAAACACCGGATGAACGGCTGGAGCACGAGAGTAAAATTAAAAAATGTCTTAAAGCTGCTCGGAAATGACCTTGCAAGAAACAATGGCTTTACTCCGCGAAAAAGGAACAGAACAAACCCGCAAAACTTGGAGGAATCATGGATGTCAAGCTGAAATGTTTGGCGTTAAAGTCGGCGATTTAAAAGAAATTCTAAAGAAAACGAAGAAAGACCACTCGTTAGCGCTGGATCTATTTCTTACTAATAATGCTGATGCACAATACCTTGCTGGATTAATGGCGGATCCTAAGCAATTTTCAAAAGGAGAATTACAAACCTGGGCGGAAACGGGAACCTGGTACATGGTTTCTGAATATGCCGTTGCTTGGAATGTTGCTGAAAGTCAGTTTTGTGTCGACTTGTGTGAAAAATGGATAAACGGTACAGATGCAAAGTTGCAAACAGTGGGATGGTCCTCACTTTGTTCTTATCTATTGTATGAAAAGCGGGATGAAATTGACCCTTGGCTGATCGAAGGATGGCTTTTAAAAGTGGAGCAAAATATTGCGATCGCAGAAAATCGTGTTCGCTATGCGATGAATGGCTTTTTAATTGCGCTGGGAAGCTTAAGTTTAAACTATTGTTTGCAATGTCAAGAAATGGCTCAAAGAATTGGTAAGGTAGAGGTGAATTTAGGGAATACGTCTTGCAAAGTACCGAATGCGGTTGATTATTTGGAAAAAATAAAAACCATGAACCAGCTTGGTAAAAGAAAGAAAACAGTGAAGTGTTAGAACTTTTTCTACCTATATTTGCCCTGAAAACCCAATAATTTAACCAACCATGACACATAAAGTAATAGCAATTGCTATTTTTTCACTGATTCCCCTTTCATTCGTGGCACAAAAGAATAAAACGAAGGAAACGGTGCCTACAGGAACTGAATTCGACTATACTTTGAGTAAGCCATACGATGTTGTGGATGCAAGAACAAAAAACTATTTCTCCCAAAACGGAATGGTTTTAACCGTGAAATTTCAAGGCAAAAAATGTGTGTTGCAGAAATTCGATGGTACTGACCAATTGAATCAAATCACGAAACAAGAATTCACGGATTTTGAGGATGGTTTTGTTGAAGAAGATATCGTTCAGATGGCTGAGCATTTCTACGTATTTTATTCTGTTTGGGACAGGGGAAACAACAAGGAACAATTGTTTGCTCGTGAAATTGATTTTGAAGATTGTGCATTTGTTGGGAAAGGACAGAAAATAATCGAAGTGAACGGCAAGGTTGTTGGCGGATTTGGTGCAGGAGTTGCTGTCGAATCGTATTACAACGGATTTGGAGCTTTGACCTTTGGAAATATTGGTAAGAAATTCAAATTGAAAGTGTCTCACGACAAATCCATGGTCTTGATTTCGTACAAAGAAGTACCCGAAAAAAAGATAGACCAAATTAATTACGACGAAATAGGATTGTGCGTATTCAATAACATTTTGGAAGAAGTTTCTCGACAGACTGTAAAAATGCCCGTAGTCGAATCCAAATTAAAAATAATGGATTATGCCATCGACAAAATAGGAAACACTTATATACTAGCAGAAATCTATCACAAAGGTTCAAAGAAAAAAAGATTCTCCTACTTCTCTGGAAAGCCAAAATTCGATTTGGAGTTAATTAAAATTGCCGATGGAAAAATAGAAGAAACGAGGGAACGATTGCAAGTGGCAGATGGCGTGATAAATGACAGTAAGTTTTTTATTGGACCTGATAACAATTTGTTTATCGCAGGCTATTATGCTGATAAAGCTTGGAAAATGGACAAAAAAGCTACAGGAATGTTTTATTGTAGGGTTGAGAGTGGTAGCGCAACTAAAATGGTCAAATCAGAAATTCCATTGGCGGTTAAAAATTTATATATCAAAAAAAGATTTCAAAATCGGAATACCCGAAAAAGCAAACGAGGCAAACCGGTTAATCTTTACAACCTGAAGCCAAAAGAATTGATTTTTGAAAAAGACAATTCAGTAGTATTGGTTGGACAAGTGGAATATTATATTGTTCAAAAATCGTCAGGCACTGGGTCCATGGGAGGAGTAGGTTCTATCGGAGGAGCAGGGGCAATGGGAAGTACGATTGGAATGGGTGGAATGGGTTACAATGAATCTAGTAAAACGTATTATTCTAAGAATATTGTCGTTGGTAAAATGGAAAGTTCCGGCAAATTGGCATGGATGACACAAATCCCAAAATATCAGACAGGTGGAGAAGCTGTTGGAGGAATGGGTTTCAAATATATTTCTGGTAACGATGGAATTTACTTTTTGTTTTTGGATAACAAGAAAAACAGCAAACTCAAAGAAAATATGGTTCCTTATAAGCATTACGACAGAATGGGCGGTTATTTAACAGCCTATAAAATAGATCGATTGAAAGGAGATTTGACCAGATATTCATTATTTGATGTTCGCAAAGCAAAGGGTGTTAGTTTGCATCAATTTGCCACCTCCCGTATGATTGAAATTGCTCCAAGCCAATTTGCTTTGGAATGTTACAAGAAAGATAAAGAAGACGTGATGATTCAAATTACCATTAAGGAATAATGGTATACCATCAAAAAAAAGGCTACCATTTTTGGTAGCCTTTTTTATTATCTAACTGTCACGGGGGCGTGACTTGCTTGGTTTCTACTTTAATAATTCGTTCTGCGCACTTTGGTTACGGAAATTAGTGCAAATTTCATGGATATTTTACAGAACCAGCAATGCCTTTTCAAAATCATTCATCAAATTCTACCTGGAACATCATATCCTTTTTGCCTTTGATGTACAATTCGACTGCAAATTTGTTTTCTGTAAGTGGAATGATTCGATCTAAATAAAATTGATGTACCGGTGTGCCATCAATATTATTTGAGCTAAAAAGGATTTTGTATTCGTGGTCGCCTTCATTTAAATCAATTTTGTAGAGTACTACCGCTGAGTTTCCACCCAATGGGTTTTGGTCTTTTCTCAAATTCTGGTTTTTAAGATTGTCCCGGAGAGAGATGTAGACAAAATTATCTGAGACGAAGGAGCGAAATGTACTTGAAGTGGAACGTTTCGGTATTTTTTTCATCCATTCCACCTCGCCTGAAGCATTTATTTTTGTTAAAATAACATCATCGTAATGATACGTGGTACGTGTGTTGCCTTTTGAATCTGTGGATGTTGTGACATAATAAATCTCACCAATCAACATAAGTCCTCCGTCTTTTAGGTTGTGAATTTTTCGCATGGTCAAAAAATTCATCCCTAAATCACCTTCATCGTCTTTCTCTTTTAATTTTTTCTCTTTGCGCTCTGATAGTTTTGCATATTCTTTGATAAAATCTATCGAAAACTCTGACATTGTGGGCGTGGAGAAATCACCTGACTTAGACAAAATGGTACAGAAAACACCGTCAATTGCGCGGCTTTTTGGTTTGGAATAATAACCAGCACAAACAATGTCACCATTACCATTTTCTTTGAGAACAATGCTTCGAATAAGGTTATCGGCAATTTTGAATTCTCGGATTTTATCTTTTCCGTCGTCATTGACTTCTAAAATTTCCATGGTCACATTGTCCGCATCACTAATGGTTTTTCGATTGATAGCTTTGTCATATTTTTTAATAAGAAAATAGCCATTTCCTTTAGAATCTACAGTGAAATCCTCTATATCTGACATTTCTTCTGTGTATGGGATATTCACATCTTCTTGCCATAATTTTTCAAGACTAGAGTTGAACACGGCCATTCCATACTTTAATTTGTTTTCCTTACCGTTTTTCTTTTCGTCAATATATCGAAATCGCACCACGAATTTTGTCCGATCCTCAGAGATGTCCATCGAAAATTTCCCTGTACCCATAAAACTGTTGATTTTTTCGTGAACCTCAATTAATTTAATGGCTTTACCTGCAAACCCACCATTCTCGATATCTACTTCTCTCGCGAAAAATCGTTCCGTTGTGTTTGGCTTGTCATACAAGGAGTAAAACAAAAAGATGCTTTTTTCAACTCGATAAAAGCCCAATGGAGAATAGTGCATTTTATTGAATTTCTCCTCGAATACAGGAGCCGTTTTTCTTGCCGTTTCGTTGAGTTTATCACCCGTGAAAACCTGAAACATATACTCACTATAGGTTTTACCAACCATTTTGATGGCTACAATACCATTTTCCGTCGCGTAATACGTTTTGAATCGAGAGTCTACTACTTCGTAGGGATTACTTTTGGTAATGGTTACGCCTTGAGATGTTTTGATGTCTTTTTCGTTCTCTTCTTCGTCTTTTTGAGCAAAAGTAAGTCCAACGCAAAAAACGTGTAAAAATAGGATTGCAATAATTTTTTTCATGTGCTTAGATTAAATTAGAGGTAAAACCAAATGAAAAATGGGCAATGGCTAAATTAACCACTACCCATTTTATAAATCTATTATTTGATAAAAAGATTAATAGTAAATCGCTCTGCGCACTTTGGTTACATATTTCGCCAAACGAATTACTTGTTTCGTATAGCCGAACTCGTTATCGTACCACGCATAAAGAACGATGTTTTTCCCGTCATTCGATACAATGGAAGCATGCGAATCAAAAACAGAACAACATGTGTTGCCAATGATATCGCTAGAGACCAACTCAGGATCAAATGAATAGAAAATTTGGTTTACTAAATCACCATCCAAAGCAGCAGCTTTAATCGTTGCATTGATATCTTCAATTGTTGTCGTGGTGTTCAATTCCAAACTAAGAATAGCCAATGAACCATTTGGTGTCGGTACGCGTACAGCGTTGGCGGTCAATTTGTCTTTCAAATCTGGAATTACCTTTGTAACGGCACTTCCTGCACCGGTTGAGGTTATAACCATGTTGATCGCTGCAGAACGACCTCTTCTTGGCTTTTTGTGCATGTTATCCAACAAATTTTGGTCATTGGTGTAAGCATGAACCGTTTCAATATGCCCTTTAACAACCCCATATTTATCGTTAACGATTTTCAAAATAGGAGAGATGGCATTTGTTGTGCAACTAGCAGCTGAATAAATGTTCTCATTTTCAAGATCCAACGTTCCTTGGTTAATACCATAAACAACATTTGGTATTTCTTTGCCCGGAGCTGTCAACAAAACTTTTGAAACGCCTTTGGCTTTCAAGTGACGACTCAATGCAGTACGATCGGTGAAAACACCTGTGTTATCAATCACCAAAGCATTGTTGATGCCGTACGCTGTGTAATCAATATCTTCAGGGTTGGAAGCATCAATCATCAAAACGGGGTTACCATTCATGATAATGGCTTTTCTTTCCAAATCTACATCGACAGTACCTTTAAAAGCGCCATGAACTGAATCATTGCTCAACAAAGAGGCTCTTTTGATAATGTCAGCATCTGAACCACCTCTTGTCACAATGGCTCTCAAACGCAACTGTTGACCTTTTCCTGCTTGTTTGATCAATTCTCTTGCTGCTAAACGTCCGATACGCCCAAAACCGTACAAGACAACATCACGTGGTTCGATAGCACCCGAATTAGTTTGACCAAATGCGGCTAATTTTGCTCCAAGAAATTCTCTTTTAGAAGCAAAATTGGCTTGTTCTGTTAACCATTCATTGGCCAATTTGCCAATGTCCAATTTGGAAGGAGCTAAATCCATGTTGTACAATTCTTCAGCAAGTTCAGAGGTTGTAAATACATCGATTGGTTTGTTAACTACCGTTCTTGAATATTTGTGAAGATTCAAGATTTCAGAAATAGTCGTGTCCAAAAGATGATTTCTGAACAAAACTAATTCAATCCCTTTGTCATACAAAAGTTCTCCCACTTTGCTTGCCAATTTAACGGCAGCTCTTTCTCTTTTCACATGTGAATTGAGTTCTTTCTCATAGCCCACAGCTGATTCCATTTGCCCTTTGTTGTTTTTAAAAAATTAGTAATTGTAAACGAAAAAAGGCTAATTACCAGAGATAATTAGCCTTATTATTTTTAGCCGAGGTATGCCTTCAATAGCTTATTTCTCGAAGTGTGTCGCAATCGACGAATCGCCTTTTCCTTGATTTGGCGTACTCTTTCCCTTGTTAAATTGAATTTAGAACCAATTTCTTCTAGGGTCAATCCATGATTCATTCCTATTCCGAAGAACAAGCGAATAATTTCTCTTTCTTTATCAGTCAATGTGCTCAATGAACGTTCGATTTCTTTTTGCAAAGACTCCGCCATCAAAACGTGATCTGCTTTCGGTGAATCGGCATTGGCCATGACATCCATCAATGTACCACCATCTTCAGCAGTAGAAAGAGGAGCATCCATGGATACGTGTCTACCAGACACGTTCATACTTTCTTTAATTTTATCTTCTGGAACTTCCAAAGCTTCTGCCAATTCTTCAGCAGAGGGAGGACGTTCGTATTCTTGTTCTAATCTTGAAAAGGCTTTGTTAATTTTATTCAATGAACCAACTTGGTTCAATGGCAAACGAACGATACGCGCTTGCTCTGCCAAAGCTTGAAGGATCGATTGACGAATCCACCATACAGCGTAGGAAATGAATTTGAAACCTCTTGTTTCATCAAATTTTTGTGCTGCTTTGATCAAACCTAAATTTCCTTCATTAATTAAATCGGGAAGAGTAAGTCCTTGGTTTTGGTATTGTTTTGCTACTGAAACGACGAAACGTAAATTCGCTCGGGTCAATTTTTCTAAAGCTTGTTGGTCACCTTGTTTAATTTTTCGGGCCAATTCTACCTCTTGCTCTGCTGTGATTAATTCTTCACGACCGATGTCTTGTAGGTATTTATCTAAGGATTGGCTTTCGCGATTGGTTATGGATTTGGTTATTTTTAGTTGTCTCATTTACTTTTATCCAATTAAATTAATAGGTGTTCGCACGAAATTCCAAAATATTTGGAAACGGCTACAAAGGTACGACCAAAAAAAGCTCATTTCCAAAAGTAAATGAGCTTTTTTTGAACAATTTTAAGCGTCAAATATCGTGCCTAATTGGCTATAACCCGAAGCCTCGGTAATCTTTTTTTCCACTTGGGGTATAGAATTCAATCAATATTCCGCGGTTAACCCCATTTAACTTTTCGGTTAACTGCTCGACGCTCTGAATGGCCTCGTTGTTTACTTTGGTAATGACACATCCTTCTTCTAAGCCGATGGACATAAGTTTGCCGGAATTCAACGATTTTATCTTCACACCTGAGTTGATATTCAACTCCTTTTTTTCTTTAGCTGTCAGTTCTGTGAATATCGCTCCAAGGGCGCCTGATTTTGAAATTTCCTCTTTGGAAACCAGTTTCGTTTCACCTTCTGCATTGCGCAATACCAATTCTTTGATGTCTTCCGAACCGTCTTTTTGACGCACTGTAATGTTCACCTTGTCACCCGGTCGTCTTTTACCAATTTCTTCTTGTAAACTGGCGACCGAGTTGACTTCTTTGTTTCCGATTTTCAAAATGACTTCACCATCTTTCATGCCTGATTTGGCTGCACTTCCGCCTTCAACTACTTTGGAAACAAATACCCCTTTTAGGTTGGGTAATTTGTTTTGCTCTTTAATTTCTTGGTTGATATCGGCAATTTGAACACCCAAGAAGCCACGTTGAACGATTCCATAATCGATCAAATCTTTCATGACTTTCTGAACCAAATTCACCGGAACAGCGAAACTATACCCCGAATAAGATCCTGTTTGAGAAGCGATGGCTGTATTGATACCAATCAATTGTCCCATGGTGTTGACCAAAGCACCACCACTGTTACCTGGATTTACCGCAGCGTCTGTTTGAATAAAGGATTCTATTGGTACAATGTTCGATTTGGAATTGTCACCAATTAAATTGATATTTCTGGCTTTTGCAGAAACAATACCGGCTGTTACGGTAGAGGTTAAGTTGAATGGATTTCCAACCGCCAACACCCATTCACCAACGTGGATATCATCGCTGTTGCCAATTGGAATGGCTTGTAAACCGCTTGCTTCTATTTTAAGTACAGCAATATCGGTTGATGGATCTGCTCCAATCACTTTGGCGGTGTATTTTGAATTGTCGTTGAGAATAACTTCAATTTCGCTGGCATTGGCTATGACGTGATTATTGGTGACAATGTATCCGTCTGAGGCAATAATAACGCCGGAACCAGATCCGGAACCAAATTGTTTGAATTCTCTGCCTCCTGCGCCAGGTCCGTAGAAAAACTCAGAGAATATATCCCGTTGAAACGAAGTTTGAACCACTTTGGTCGTAACGTGCACAACAGAATTGAGTGAGCTTTCGGAAGCGGCAACAAAGCTTCCAGCATTTGCTGACATGCCTGTGAAGGATGCATTTTTTGCATAATTATTTCTACCTCCATCGATAACTTGGTCGGAAAGCGAAACTGAATTTTGATCATTGGAAACAGTCAAGTATACACCTAGCGGAATCAAACCGCCAATTAATCCAAGACCAATTGTTTTTAAATTACCTGATATTTTCATTTTTTAATTGTTTTTTATTTTGTACTTATACATCAATAATAACTCCAAAAATAAAAAGCTGTTGCATAGTGCGCTGTTAAAGATTGTTAAGCATATTGTCGCTAAATCGCTTATATAACCTACCTTTGCGAGAGAAATAGTAATCTATGAAAATTGATTTTTACAAATACCAAGGCGCCGGAAATGATTTTGTCATGGTTGACAATTTTTCAGGTAAATATGACGATTTGTCAATTCAACAGATTGTTCATTTGTGTAACCGCCGTTTTGGCATTGGCGCAGATGGTTTGATTAAAATTAATAAGATTGAATCTGCTGATTTTGAAGTAGACTATTACAACGCTGACGGCAGCAAAAGTTTTTGTGGAAATGGAGCACGCTGTTCGGTTCGATTTGTAAACGAAACGATCTTGAAACGTGACCAATACACATTTTTAGCCTTGGATGGTTTGCACGCTGCACAAGTTGCGGGCGAATCCATTCATTTAGAGATGAAGGATGTCAATTCAGTAAAAAAGATCGATGGACAAACTTTTGAACTTCAAACAGGCTCTCCGCATTATATCTTATTTTCAAAAGACATTGCCACCCAAAATATGGTTGAAGTGGGCAAAGAAGTACGCTACAATGAATTGTACAAAGAGCAAGGTATCAATGTGAATTTAGTCGAAGAATTAGGTAATAACCAACTTTCGATACGAACCTATGAAAGAGGCGTTGAAGATGAAACCTTGTCTTGTGGCACGGGCATTACGGCGGCAGCGATAGCTTACGCACATGCAAACGAAAAAATCGGACAGCAGCTCATACAAATCAAAGCAATGGGAGGTGATTTGTCCGTGAAATTATCCACTGAAAATGGGTCTCAGTATCATGCTATCGAATTAATAGGACCGGCAGAGTTTGTATTTAAAGGAGAAGTAAATGTATAAGTTCAAGTTTAAAAACAGGGTTGAACTTGTGTCTCCTCAAAATTTGTCAAAAGGTCTGTTTTTATGGATTTGGCAACCTACGAAATTACCGCCACATTTGGGTGTTTCAATTGATGGAACGTATTATAGTTTGTTATATGATCGAAAGCAAGTGGGTATGTCAGTTGCTTCACAACTAGACATTATCCATCGGAAGAAATTGAGTATGATTTGGCAAGAAGTCACACTGGATAGTTTGGATTTCAGGGCTGTTTTTGATAAGTATACCAGTTGCTCATACGATCATTGCTCTTGTATTCAGCCTATTTTAGACGGTTTGAATTTAAAGATTTCGGGAGGTGTACTTTTTGATTTACTCGATGAATTGACAGAGAAAAAAGGTCTCGGTAGAGCATACTATTTGAATTTGACGGAGCAATTCCAAGGCATAAAAAAATACAATCGGATAGAGGTTGAAATGTACCTTTTCAAATTGCAAGCATGATTCGCGGTGAAAAAATCAATTTACGACCTGTTCGATGGACCGATGTACCAAGTATTCTACTTTGGGAAAATGATCCAGAAAATTGGGAGGTCTCTGAAACTGCTAAGGCCTATACTTTCAATGAAATTATTTTGTTAATCGAATCGTCTGATGACCTCTTTGAACAAGGACAATTGCGCTTTATCATTGAGGAAAAAGAATCGAATACTTCTGTAGGGGCGATTGATTTGTTTCAAGTTGATTTTAAAAAGAAATCAGTGGAGTTGGGAATTTTAATTGCGGAAAAACGGCATCGTAATCAAGGATTTGCAACCGAAGCGTTGGAATTAGTGGCAACTTACTGTGAAAACAACTTGGGTCTTGATTTTCTTTATTGCTCCATTCAAACAAAGAATCAAGTAAGTTTGAATTTGTTCAAAAAATCTGGTTTCGAAATCGTTCAAGAGGAAGAGCAGAACACTATCTTTGATATTATCAAATTGAAACGATGCGTAAAAAAATAATTTTGCTTTTCCTTGGGATTAGTCTTGTAGCAGGAGTCTTATTGAAAGATAAACTTAGCTTGTTGTGGTATGTTACTTCTTCAACCGCCAATAAAAATGAAGCCAGTTTTTACATCAGTAAAAAGTTGAATGTGGAAGAATTGGCTGCGGAATTATTGAAAAATGGCATTGTTTCAGAGGTGAAGTCTGTTCTCGTTTTAGGCGAATACAAAAAGCTGAACGCTGAGAACATTGCTTTGGGCAAATACATCATTCAACCCAAAACATCGATCCGATCGCTGTTAAACGGTTTTCGCTTAAACAATCGGGGCAACGGTAATGCTGAGGTGGAGGTAGATGTAGTGGTGCCAAATGTTCGTTTTTTGGCGGATTTGGCAGGAAAGCTGTCTGCAAAAACAATGGTTGATAGCAGTGAATTTGTTGCCATGATTGAAGATCCCGCGACTTTAAACAAATACGGTTTTACGAAGGAGCAATTGCCCGCTTTGTTTCTTCCGAATACGTATAAAATGTATTACGATACGGACGCTAGTCAGTTTCTAGACCGGATGGCAAAAGAATTTAAAAATTACTGGACAGCAGATCGTATCGCGGCGTTGCAAAGTATAGGATTAAAATCACCTTCTGAAGCGGTTACATTGGCAAGTATCGTTTACAGTGAACAATCCAAAGTACCCTCGGAATGGCCTATAATAGCAGGTTTATACCTCAATCGAATTCACCAAGGAATTCCTTTGCAATCGGATCCAACCTTTAAATTTTGTTGGGGAAAACAATTGGATACCGTTCAAAGATTACTGAATGTGCATCGCAATATTGATTGTGCCTACAATACTTATTTGATCAAAGGATTGCCACCGGGACCAATTTGTATCCCACCAGTCGAGGTTGTAAATGCTGTATTGAATCCTGCCAAACATAACTATATTTTTATGGTGGCAGAGCCTTCTTATGATGGAAAACATCACTTTGCCAAAGACTATTCGGAACACTATGCTCATGCTAAAATCTTCCAGAATTGGTTAGCAGGTGAATTGGCGAAAAATAAGTAAATTCAACTCATGAAAAGACGAACACTTTTTAAATGGGGTGCCATCGGTGGTTTGCTTGGCCTGTCACAACCCGCAAAAGCAGCTAATTTTATTGTTGAAACAACCAAAGAAAAAAGAAAGGGTCCGATTGTGCTTTCAACCTGGTCGCACGGACTTGAAGCGAACAAAGGTGCATGGGAAATTTTGTCCAAAGGAGGAAATTCATTGGACGCTGTTGAAAAAGCAGCTCGTGTTACGGAATCCGATCGTACCAATCGAAGTGTAGGAATCAGTGGAAGACCGGATCGAAATGGACATGTAACGCTCGATGCCTGTATTATGAACCACGAATCGAAATGTGGCGCTGTTGGTTTTGTAGAAGGCTACGAACATCCCATTTCCATTGCTAGATCTGTGATGGAGAACACCCAACATGTTATGTTGGTTGGCGAAGGCGCCGAAGACTACGCAAAATGGGTTGGCTTCAAGAAAATTAAGTCGCCCATTAAAGAAGTCCAAAAAGACTATGAAACTTGGAAAAAGGAAAACAAAGCACTTTTCGAAAAACCGGTCATCAATCACGAAAATCATGATACGATTGGTATAATTGCCATGGATGAAGCGGGTAATTTATCGGGCGCTTGCACCACAAGTGGTTGGGCTTATAAATTACATGGTCGACTAGGTGATTCACCCATTATTGGTGCAGGTTTATTTGTTGACAATGAAGTCGGAGCGGCAGTAGCCACTGGATTAGGCGAAGCGATTATTCGTGTGGCGGGAAGTCATACCGTAGTTGAATTAATGCGACAAGGTTATTCACCATCAGAGGCTTGCAAAGCGGCGGTCGACAGGATTATTGCGAAACATAGTGATTTAGCAGGCTTGCAATGCGGCTTTATCGCTTTGAATAAAAATGGGGAATATGGTGGATATTCTGTTTACAATGGCTTCAATTTTGCCTTACGTCACCCAGATTTTGAAGGAATGGAAGACGCACCCTACAATCGAACCTGGTAAAAGATGAAAAAATCAATTTTAGCGATGACTTTAATCGTGAATGCTTTAATGGCAAATGCTCAAAATACTGAATTGAATTGGGAAGTTTTCAATCCGCTGACCAATCAATGGTTGAATTTTGGCACCAAAGGTTCGGTTCAAGAAGCATTTTTGGTGGCCGGAGAATTGCCAGATCCTTTCGTTGCAAAAAATGAAGATTTGTATCAATGGATGGAGAATTATCAATGGGAACTTCGCTCACGTTTTGAAGTATCTGTCGACGAAATTCAAAAAGATTACATCGAATTGAATTTCTTCAATGTGGACACCTATGCCAAAATTTACCTAAATGATATGCTCATCGGTGAGACCAGCAATTCCTTTCATCCTTACAATTACGAGGTGAAGCGATTGTTGAAAGTGGGGACCAATAACCTAAAAGTGGTTTTCACTTCGCCTGTTGAATTTCACAAAGCGATGTACAACGATGCGAAAACCAAGTTGCCTGCACCGAATGATGTCAACAAAATAGCCATTGCGCCTTATACAAGAAAGCCACAATATCAATTTGGTTGGGATTGGTCACTGCGTATGAATACCATGGGGTTTTGGAAGGCTGTTCAATTAAATTCGTATGATATTAATCAAATCGAATCGAAAAATATTCAAATTATTTCGGTAGAAAATGGGCTGGCAACGATTGAGTTTCAATTGAAAATGAAGCAAAAATTGCAAGAAAGTTTGAACTGGAAAAGTGAGCAATTTGGCGAGATTACATTAAAAGCGGGTGAAGACCGTTTTTCTAGAACCGTCACGATAAAAAATCCAGAACTTTGGTGGCCAAAAGGGCAGGGAAGACAAGCTTTGTACACAGATAATTGGATGATTGTATCAGAAGAGAATCTTCCAATTGATCAAGTTTCTGTCCGCTATGGTATTCGCACCTCACAATTGGTGCAAGAAAAGGATGAAATTGGCACGAGTTATGAGATTCATGTCAACCATCGTCCGATTTTTTGCAAAGGAGGAGATTATATTCCGCAAGATATTTTTCCAGCACGGGTAACGAGAGACCAAATTAGAAAAATGGTTGAAGACATGGAAAAAGCCAACTTCAATATGGTTCGAGTTTGGGGAGGTGGTTATTATCCGGATGATTATTTCTTCGAATTGTGTGATGAAAAAGGAATCATGGTTTGGCAAGATTTCATGTTTGCTTGTTCAATGTACCCGGGCGATGATGATTTTTTAGAAAACGTAAAGTTGGAGTTTGACTACCAAATACCAAGAATTTCCAGTCATCCATCGTTGGTTATTTTCAATGGAAACAATGAAGTGGATGTGGCTTGGAAAAACTGGGGCTTTCAAGCCCGCTACTTGATTTTTGGCAAAGAGGCAGATAAAATTGAAGAGGATTACAAACGTTTGTTCCAACGGTTTTTGCCAGAACGCGTGAGTTATTGGAGCCGGGCGCCGTACATTCATACTTCTCCGCTCAGCAATTGGGGAAAAGACGAATATTTCAATAGTGGTTCGCAACATTATTGGGGCGTGTGGCACGGAAAAGATCCTATTGAGGATTTTGGCAAGAAAAGCGGGCGTTTCAATGCCGAATATGGATTTCAGTCCTTTCCGCAAATGTCGACAATCAATACTTTTGCAACGGACAAAGATTGGGATTTGGACTCGGAGGTGATGAAGCATCATCAAAAAAGTTATGTTGGCAATGGAATGATGCTGAAACATGCTAAAATTTTGTTCGGCGAACCCAAAACCTTTCAGCAATTTGTTTATTATTCTCAATTAACGCAGGCGAAAGCCGTTGGCATTGCCATTTCAGCGCATCGTATTCAGGCGCCGCGCTGCATGGGGACATTGTATTGGCAAATAAACGATTGTTGGCCAGCTCCATCTTGGTCGAGTATCGATTATTTTGGAAACTGGAAGCCGCTTCACTATCAAGCGATGCGCGATTACGAAGAAATAGCCATTGTCGAAAAAATTGAGGAATTGGACCATGAGACTTATTTTTTAATCAACGGAACAGGAGCTTCACAAAGTTTGAAGGTAAATTGGAGCATCTATTCGTTGGACGGAACTTTGTTGAAAAAAGACAGTGCAAATTTGGAATCGTATACCAACAAGTCTGAGCAATTGGCAGCCTATCTTTCTGAACCGAAATGGCAAAAAGACAATTTTTACATTCATTTCGAAATTCTGGAAAAAGGAGCCATCATTTCGCAACGAAATTTCGTGCATCTCCCAAAGAAGAAAAAGAAAGAAGGCGATTTTCCCTTGAAAGTTGATTTGGCTTACGATTCCATTTCAAAAAAAGGAACTGTGACGATTGAGAACACCTGTTTTCTGAATTCTTTGTGGTTGACAAGCAATAAAAATGGAGTTTTCTTTGAACAAAATTACGTGCATTTATTGCCCGGAAAACACGTCATTCCTTTCACGTCGGAATTCCCTATTACTATGGCAGATTTATGGATTGAACATTTATAATTGAAAAAAGAATCGAAGGTGCTCAATTATTCAAATATCGTTTTTATTTAGAAAAAATAACGTGTTCAGAAAAAGTAATGATGGATCAATTCAATGAAATTCAGAAGAATGATTAGCCAAAGTACCTTCAAAATTAAAGATTAGCTCTAAATTTGCAGAATAGTAGACAAGCGTTAAATTAGGAGCATCCATGGATTTTAAACAATTACAAAAAATGAACTTTAAGTCACCACAACAAAAAGCGGTGATTAATGCTCAAGTTACTGCCAATTCCATGGCTTCTAAGTTCAATAAGTTCATGTCGGAGTTTGATTTATCCATGGCTCAATTCAATATTTTAAGAATTTTACGTGGTGCAAATGAAGCACTTACTATTTCGACTGTAAAGTCACGAATGATTGAGAAATCACCCAATACAACCCGTTTGTTGGATAAATTACTTGTGAAAGGATTGATCAAAAAAAAGGGATGTAAAGAAGATCGAAGACAATTTCATATTGAGATTACTGCTGACGGAAAGGCTTTGCTCCAGAGAATTGATGAATCTGGATTTGAAGCCATGGTGAATACACAATGTCTTTCAGATGAGGAAGCAGAAATATTGAACTCACTATTGGATAGATTACGGCAGTCTTTTTAGGATTTTTTGCCAAATACATTGGGTAGTAAGCACTACTTTTGCACTCCAAGAATTCTTTATATGAAAATTTGCCTAACGGTTTTGTTCTCTTTTTTATTTTTTGCGTCATTTGGACAATTCACACTGAAGGGTCAAATTATTGATACCCTTTCTGGTCAGAAATTAGAATTTGTATCTGTTCGTTTGTTTTCAGTAAAGGATTCAAGTGTCATCACGGGATCGCTTACGGATTCAAACGGTAATTTCAGCATAGACAATATCAAAGCCAATCGATTTTTTATGAAATGTTCTTTCGTTGGTTATGAGACGAAAACAATTCGCAATTTAAAATTTGAGTCTGCTAAACCATCGGAATTAATACTTGGGAAAATAAGTTTGCGCCCATCTGTTGTGCTGGAAATAGGTGAAATTGAAGTGGTTGGTAAACTGGATGTTTTGAAAGCAGGGATTGATAAAAAGATATACAATGTTGGTGACGATTTAAATTCGCAAGGAGGCAGCGCCAGTGATGTCTTGAACAACGTACCTTCTGTAGAAGTAGATCAAGATGGTAATATTTCTTTGCGTGGTGATGGAAATGTAATTATTCTAGTGGATGGACGTCCGAGTACCTTGACCATCAATGGTGGACTTTCTGGTTTGCCTGCAAATTCCATCGAACGCATTGAAGTGGTGACCAATCCATCCGCTAAGTACGATCCGGATGGAACTTCGGGCATCATCAATATTGTTTTGAAGAAAGCTCAATTACGCGGTGTGAATGGGGTGGTAGCAAGTACCTTGGGCACCGGAAATTCGTTCAATGGCACAGCCACCGTAAATGTAAGAACGAACAAAATTAATGTATTTGCGAACTATGCGTACAAATACAACGAAGGATACCGAAATTTTGACAGCAAATTAACGAGAGCTTCTTTACTCGGGACCACACTTTTGGATCAAAACCGTCCGGGAAAACAAAATACGGATGGTCATAATTTGCGCATCGGAATGGACTACTACATTACCGATAAGCAAACGATTGGTTTTTCCATTAATGGAGCGACCAGTAAGGAGAATCGATACAGTACATTAACCAATGATTTCTATGATGTAAATTCGCTGGTAACCAGCAGTTGGAATAGAAGTTCCATTGATAAAAATGACAATCAAAATCTAGATTTGAACTTGAATTATAGCCATGTTCTGAAAAAAAATAGAGGAGAATTGAGTGCCAACTTTACCAGTTCATTTGGAAATGAGATGAGTACGGGATTGTATGAAAATGAGTATGTAATTGATTATTATGCTTTATCAACTCGACCCAATTTGATTCAATCTTTGGATAAAAAAGAAAATAATTCTGTTCACACAGGACAATTGGATTACATAAAAACACTTGAAAAACAAAAAGCACGAATTGAAACGGGTGTAAAGGGTATTTTTAGAGACCAATCACTGAATACAACTTCTCAAACCTACAATGACAGTTTATTCGCCTATTTTCCGGATACCTTGGCGAATTTCAGATACAATTACAAAGAAGAAATACTTTCCGCTTATGCTATTTGGGGACAAGTCTTGGGTAAATTTAAATACCAATTGGGTGTTAGAGGTGAGTATGCCCAGCAAATTCCTTACCTGGTTGATAGCGATACAAAAATTGTCAACGATTATTTTAATCTTTTCCCTTCTGGTCATTTAAAATATGACTTACAAAAGAAACGAGAAGTCAGTTTAAGTTACAGCAAAAGAATCAATCGAGCTAATTCGGGGCAATTGAATCCTTTTACAAATTACTCGGATCCTTTGAATTTGCGTCAAGGAAATCCTTATTTGAATCCAGAATACATTAATAGTTTGGATTTGGGATACAGTGTAGAGAAAAATAAGTTGGTGTTCACTACCAGTGTTTTTTATCGCTACACAACAGACGTTATTCAACGAGTGAAGGTTTTTTATTCAGACAATGTAACGGCAACAACCTTTGGCAATATTGACCAAAGTCAAAGTTATGGATTTGAAGCGGTGATCAATTATAAACCGTTGAAATGGTGGAAAAATACAATCGCTTTAAATGGGGATCACATTCAATATTTCAATGCCTCTGGTGATGGGAATTTTAACAATTCGGGTTATAATTTAGCTGTCAAGTATACTGGAAATGTTGAATTCTGGAAGAAAACGGCAAATTTTCAAGTTAATGTTCGGTACAATACGCCTCGAATCACTTCACAAGGAAAAGTCTTGCCTCGATCGGCTATGGATATTTCAGGTGATAAACGATTCAACGAACATTGGTCGGTTGGTTTTCGTTTAAGTGATGTGTTCAATACACAAGGATTTCGCTACGATTTTCAGCAGCCGGATATTCGTCAACAGGGACAATACAAATGGTTAACACGTCGGTTCTACATAACAATAACTTACAAATTTGGCAAATTAGAAGTTGGCAAAAAAGCAGGTCGTGAAGGCGAAAACGGAGGTGGCGGAGGTTTCGATTTTTAACCTTTAATTTGTACCCCGAGATTCATTAATCCTTGGTCAAAACTGATTTTACGTTTTGCGGGAATTGCCCAAAATTCGATTTTGTCTTTACTATCTCGAATTATTTTTACTTTGGTTTTCATGACGCATTGATTTGTGTTCAATTGAAGTTAGCCAATTTCCGTACCAAAATTAGATCGAAGTAGTAGAAGGTTGATTTTATTGAGCTACCTGTTCTTTTTCATCCTTCATGCAAACGTAAATGAAAGCCGGTGGGAAATTCCAAAAGGTATAATTGATTTGGACTTTTTTAAAGGCTGTTTTTAAGTATTTTTTTGACTGCAAAGAATACTGAAATTGCGTCAACACTCCTTTTGGACTTAATGACTCTATCGCGGCAGATACGATGGATCCACGTAAGTCTTTTGAAAAATTTGCCAGCGGCAAAGAGGATACAATCACATCCGCTTGGTGCAAATTGAATTTTTCCAAATAGTACGGTATTTTTTCAGCCGTGTCATGTATCAAATGACAACGTGAGTCTTGAATATTCGCTTTTAAATTGTGAAAGAATTGGTCGTGTAATTCAAAAACAAGCAATTGAGCATCGGGCGCCATTCTCAACAGAATTTCTTTTGTAAAAACGCCTGTTCCAGGTCCTAATTCAATAATTGTTTTTGCTTTTGAAAAGTCAATAGGCGACAACATTTTATCCGTTAAGGCTTTGGAGCTTGGTCGTATTGAGCCTACCAACTTTTTATTTTTGAAGAATTCTTTAAAAAAATCACGCTTCTCCATACAATTCTTCCTTGATCATTAATTTGCCTTGATGAACGATTCCCAAAACTTTTGCGTTGTAATTTTTATTTAGAAAAGGAGAATTTTTACACAAGGAAATTAGCTCTTGTTCATCAAATGTCCAGGAATGGTCGAGACTAAAAAGCGTAAGATCCACTTTTTGACCAATTTCTATTCGATTCTCTGGAATTTCCAAAACGGAACGAGAACGTCTTCCTAGGATTTCACAAATCAAATCGACATCAAAGTTTTTGTCGGTTGCTAAATTTGCAAAAACAGTTTGTAATTGAAGATCGCCAAAAGCGGCATGGTCAAATTCTATTTCTTTTTCTTCAGTATCACCCGGTCGATGATCTGAAACGATGCAATCAATGGTGCCATCTTTCAATCCTTCCCAAAGCGCTTTTCGGTCTTCTTCGGTTCTCAAAACCGGCATTACTTTGAAATTAGAATCAAAATCCAGAACGGCATCTTCTGTAAACAAGAGATTCATGAGGTGAACGTCGGCCGTAACCTTCAACTGGTTCTTTTTTGCTTTTCGAATTAAATCTACGGATTCAGCGCAGGAGAGTCCTGAAAAGTGAAGTGTACCATTTGTGTATTCAGCCAATCTTACGTTTCTTTCGACCTGAATAATTTCAGCAATATGAGGATCCGCTTTCAAACCGGTTTCAACGGATGCAATTCCTTCGTTTACCATTCCTGCCCCAGCAATTCCGAAATCACGAGCAAAACAGACAATTTTACCGCCAAAATTTTGCGTATAAAGCATGGCACGGTATAAAATCCCTGAACTAAGTGTGTGCGTATCATCCGAGAAAAGACGAACACCATTTTGGTACATATCGTATAATTCCGCCAAATTTTCACCTTTCATTTTCTCCGTTACCGCCCCAATGGGATGCAACTGAGTGGAATGGTTTTCGGATCTTTTCAAAAGGTATTCGACGGTCGATTTATTGTCGACAACGGGTTGAGTTGATGGAAGAACAGCAACGTGCGTGTATCCGCCGTATGCCGCTGCGTCCAATCCCGTTTCAACAGTTTCTTTGTGTTCGAAACCAGGATCGCAAAAGTTGGCTTTTAAATCCACCCAACCTGCACTCACATGCAAATCATTGTCTGCAATTACCAAAGCATCTTGATCATTTATGGTTTGCTCAATAGCGGTAATTTGATCATTTTCTATTAGTATATCCATTTTCTTACCGTTGTAAGAGGATGATTTATCATGTATTTGTGCTTGTCTGAGAATAATTTTCATACGGTTTTTTTAATTTTTCCACCAACGAATTAGGACCAATTCAACGATTAAAAATAACAAACTTAAAAGAATTGCCCAACGCCAATATTCGAAGGGTTTTTCCAGGTCTAATTTAGCTAAACTTTGCCCTTCTTTTATTTCGCTGGGAACAATATTTTTTAATCCGCTATTTTCAAATTCTTCCACGACTAAATCTACATTCAGGGCGTTGCAATTCGATTCGATTCGAGCATAATTGAGCGCAAGTTTGCCAATTTTAGTTTGATCAATTATATCATAAATTCCTGCCGATAATCGCTCATTTGCTTCATTTCCACGAATGGATAGATAATCCAAATTGCCAATTCTTTCCTTGATTGGAATAAAATCAACTGTTTCATTTTTCAAGTGAATTGGTTTTTCACCATTTGATGAATAATACAAAGGATATTTACTGTCTTCACCAATCGTTAGATAATAGGGACGTTGTTTGTGACTTAATTCACCTACTCGCAACAACAAGGTAGTAAACAGTGCATGATTTGTAAAGGAACTAAATTCATTTTTCAAGCTACTCGTGAACAAGTAGGCTTTCGTATCAACAGAGCGAAGGAATACCGACATGCCGTTTTGTGCTTTTAACAAAGCAACCGTTTGAGACGAAGTGCTGGTAGCATACATTTTGTACAAAGCGGGCAAGTTAAGTTGGTCTGGTTTTTTATCAAAAACAGGTTTAAAGAAAAGGTCGTTGTAAGCAATATCACGAATTTTTGATCCTTCTGTAATAATCGATCCTAGTGCTGGTAAATTCAAAGCTGAAAGTGCAGAATTCCAGGATGATTTGTTTAAATCTGTTCCTGGAAAAAGTAATAAGTTTCCTTGGTTATTTTTGAAATCTTTAAGCATTTGAACAAAACCGGAGGCCATTTCGTTGGCTCCATTTACTACCACGAGGTCCTTTTCCTCAAACTGATCCAATGTAACAGCATTTTGTGATACTGTCGTTGACTTGTAAAACTTATCCAACCCATAAACTAATTGAACATTCGGACTCGCGTCTGGTCCGTCGATAATGAGCACGTTGGCCGATTCTTTAGGGGCATAACTGAAGAAAAATTCATCATCGAAAAACACTTGATTGTCGCGAATGGAGGCAGATGCAGAACGATACGTATCCACTTGTTTGGCTGTTTTGGATTCTAAGAAATTCACTGTTGTGATTTTGCTGCTATTCGCAGGAATGTCTGCAAAAATATCTCGTTTCACAGCACCAGCCTCTACATGTAATTCTGCATTTACCTTGTCCTTTTCTCCATAATTTTGAATACGAATGTTCAATTCATTGTTTTGACCAATCTTACTATTGGGTTCTGTGAACCAGACAGAATCAACAGCGAGATTACTCGAATTTTGAGGAACAAATTGAATAGGATAATAAAAACTAGAAGCATCCTCATGAATTGCTTTGGTGTCAAAACTGGTTTTTTGGAAATCGGATAAAATCACGTATTGAACCGTACTTATTTTTTCCTTTTCAGTGCGGTATTGTTCCACAAAATTCCGCTCCCAGGCCATCACATCACCTAATTTCCGAACCATGGGTGATAATTCTATTTTGTCTATTTGATCCAGCGCTTCAGATTGGCTAATTATTCGTTGCTCAATTCCAGACATTTCATTTGTGACCAATAGAAAGCGTGTATCACTCGAAGCTTCTTTGATTATTCTTTTGGCACATTCTCTAGCTTCTGAGATTAATTCACCTTCGGTTCCTTTTTGGCCCATTGAAAATGAATTGTCCAAATAAATTGCGAGCAGTGGATTACCACCTTCAGCCGTTTGACTACTAACAGGAATATAGGGTTGAGCAAAGGCTAAGATAGCAAATAACAAACACAACAATCGGCTAATTAATACCAGTAAATGTTTTAGGTTTTTGGTGGCTTGTGTTTCTAAATCTACTTTTTTAAGGAAGGTAATACTAGAAAAATAGAGGGTTTTGTATTTTCTGAAATTGTAGAGATGAATGATAATCGGAATTACCAATAATAGGAGCAACCACAAAAAATAAGGGTAAACAAATCTCATGAATTCAAAGATAGATATTTAAGTGGTTTTTGAGTTTGTCAATCGCCTTTTTTATGCTTTTTTAATCGACTCTATAATGGGCTTGGTAACGTTTGTCCAGTCGAAATTTTGACGAATATAGGATTGGCACTCTCTGGAAATTTCCTGGTATTTGTTTTCGTCATTTAATTCAAGGATTTTGTCCACAAATTCGGATGCCGTATCGGCAATCAATATGCTTTCATTTTCAAGGGCTTGGAGGGCGTTGTTGGCTAATTGGGAAGTAATACTGGGTATGCCCATAGCCATAGATTCGAGCAACTTATTTTGCAAACCTGTACCAATTTTCATTGGTGCAACAAATACTCTTCCTTTTCGGTAGGCAACGCGTATATCCGCGGGGTTCGGCAGAATGTCAAATGGCGTTTCCTTGTTTTGTAGCTGAAACAAGAGTTTTGCAGGATCAGCACCTGCGGCTAAAAAGCTCAAATTCAATCCTCTTTTCTTGGCTTCTGGAAGAATCTCGTTCACTACAAATTTAACTGCTTGAACGTTGGGTGGGTAATTCAAATTCCCGACAAAAACCAAATCGTATTCAATTTGTGCCTTGGTCATTGTTTCAAAAAAGTAAGGGGAAACACCGTTGGGAATGCACACTACTTTTTGAGTCGGAGAGGTGCCCAGAAGTTTTTCATCTTGTTCGCTGATAATGGTATGAAATTCAAAATAATCGTATACCTGCCGTTCGTATTCACGCAAACGATTTGCTTCCATTTTAAAAAGCCATTTCAAATAGAAAGGTTCAATGGCAATTCTCCGTTCGATTCCGGCCGAAAAAGCATCCATATAATCCAAGGTTTTCGGACAAAAATGATAGTTTTTCACGTAATCAGAAACACGAATAAGCTGACAGAAAATGTGAGTTGGTTGAATCGTTTTTAATTGGAAATCAATTTTTTTTTGAATTTTCCGTGAATAGAAATAAGCTGTTTGCAGGGGTTTACCTGTGACCAAAGCGAGCAAACTGGATAGCCAGCTTTTCCATTTAGGGATTGTATAAACCGTGCACTGAGAGCAATATTTATTCACTTCGCTCAAGGACGCTGGAGTAGGGTTGTGTTCTGAAATACAAATTAATTCAATAGAAAAAAAAGCACTCAACTCTTTAATTTGATAAAAAGCTCTCAGTTTATCGCCTTTTTCCAAGGGGTAAGGAAAACGCGAAAGCATCACTGCAATTTTTGGTTTATTCGATTCAGACATTCGCCTCAAAGATAGTGAGCAAAGATGTATTTTTTTGCCATTTCTCCATGAATTCTAAAGCTTTTCGAGACAAATGCTCACTTTTTTCCTGGTTCTTACAAAGATCAATTGTTTTTAATATGAATTCCTCCTGAGTTGCACAAATTAGAATTCCTTCACCGTCTTCAATCGGTATACCTTCCATTCCTTGTTTCGTGGTGATAACAGGTACGCCCATAGAAAGGGCTTCAATGATTTTTATTCGAACACCGGAACCCGAAGAGATCGGAGCAAGTAGCGGTCCGTGAGAGCATAAAAAGACATTTTTATCCTCAACAAAACCCAAATGGTGAATATTTGGATCCTTCGGTTGTGGCAATTTTTCCATGAAGGAACCAGCCACGAAAAGTTCTAACGCGGGACATTGTTTTTGAACTTCAGGAAAAATAGATTCAGTAAGTTGAAAGTAAGATTCTTGGTTGGGATGCCAATTCATGGCACCAAAATGAAAGCAACGATTGGCTTCAAATTTCCATTTTTCACCTATTGAATCAGGAAAATAGGGGAAGTTTATCGTTTTAACTTTGGTTATTTTTTCAAAAATGGCGCCGTCTAGCTGAGAAATAGGCAACACGACATCGAATTGATTGAGGATTTCGATTTCCCGTTTCTTCAATTGATTAGCTAATAGGGAAAGATAAAATTTCTTAAATGTATTTTTTTCTGATTTTGCTTTTTTCTCCCAGATTACGTGCTCTACATTGTGAGTTCGTAGGACATAGGTTTTTTTTGGCGCTACAATTTTAAACTGTTCAATCATTTGAGCGGAAAACAATGAATCAAAAAGTAAAATGTCAAAATTCGATTTTTCCACGCATGTTTTGAATTGTTCAACGAGATCAAAACTTTCAAAACGATTCAAATGGTACGATTTCCCTCGAAAAAGAGATAGTATAGCTTGTAATGGACGAAAACGCAAATCTACCGCTGAAAAGGAGGTTGGAATTTGGGAAAAGCTACTTTCAGCAAAAACTTCTTTTTTGAAAGGGTGTTTTTCTGAGCAAAGGGTCAGATAATCCAAGTCTACACCTTCGGCAATCAACTGTTGGACCAAAGCTAGTGTGGCAGCATTTCCTCCATCAATCGTTGGTAGGAATGGTTTATGCGTTACCAGTAAGACTTTCATTCTTCGGTTTGCGTTTGAATCGTTGAAAAAATTTCACCCAGTTGTCCATGACAAACAACGGGGAGTCATTGATGGCCGCTCGCATGAGAATAAAGGCCAATGGCGTTAGTACCATCGAAGCAAACCACATGCCTAAAAATGGAGAAATAACCTCTTCTTTGGCTAAATTTTCCCCGAGTGAGATCAGCACAAAATAGATCATAAAAAGAAGGGCTGCAATAACGACGGGCGCTCCAAAACCACCTTTTCGAATGATTGCGCCCAAAGGTGCACCAATGAAAAAGAGTACAATAATCGCGTAGGTCAATGCAAATTTTCGTTGTGTTTCAATGTCAAAACTTCGGACATTGTAATCCAAAGCGTCCATGAATGCCTTTTGGGTAGTTAAATTTTCCAGTTTTCTTCTCAAGTTGGTTTGAGCAAATTGAACAGCTTGATCTTTTTCCTGCTTTTTCAAAGCATCCCATTTTATCAAGCGGGCAGGGTAGGCCTCCTCTGTAAAACCAGCTTTCGATTCTGCTTTTTTGAAATTTTCGGCTTGAAATAAAAAATGGTCTTGTTTGGTGGCTAACGTGAATTTTAGTGTGGTTGAGTCCGCTTTTCTTTGCAAGGAATCGATTGCCTGGTGAAGTTGAAATACATTCAACATCTCGTATTCATTTTTAAATAATTCGTCCTGCGTTCGATTGATAGAAAAACCCGTTAAATCAATTTTATAGGTGGATTTCAAAAAGGAAGTCCGTCTGGAGGGATGACTATTATTGGGACTTGGGATTAGTTTTCCGTTCTCATCATAAAAAGGAGTTTGAGCAGATAATTCCTCTACCACATTGCCTTTGTTGAGTTCGAAAAAAACGTACTTTCCATTTTCGGATTTGTACATTCTTCCATATTCAGCGCGGATTGTTTTTATTTCAGTGGCATTGCTGTGGTCGTGAATAATGATATTCGTGAATTTGTCATTGTTGACTTCGTCCACTTTTATCGCATATCCGTCCAATTCTTTGGTGTAAGCACCCGGAGAAAGAATGGCCGAAATTTTGGTATTCTGAATGTCGTAAATAATAGAATGCCATTTTAAATTGGCTACGGGAATTACATAATTCGCGAAATAGAAGGTGCTCATCGCGATGATGAACACGGCTATCATCAATGGACGCATGATTCGGAAGAGCGACAAGCCGCTGGATTTAAGCGCCGTTAATTCATTGTTTTCGGACAGATTCCCGAACGTCATGATAGACGAAAGCAAAATGGCTAGTGGTAAGGCAAGTGGAATTAAACTAGCAGATACAAACCATAACAATTCAAGTATGATGTATACTTCAATTCCTTTTCCCATTAAATCATCGATATACAGCCAAAAGAACTGCATGATGAGTATAAACATCGAAATCAAGAAGGTAACTACCAAAGGACCGGCAAAGGATCGAATGCTAAATACGTAAAGTCTTTTCAAAGGAAGCCTCATGTGCCAGCAAAGATAGTTATTGAAAAGGAAGAATTGTCAAGCTTAGAACGGATGAAGGACAAATTTATGCGCCAAGAATACGTTTTAACTCTCCGATGAGTGACTCCCAAAGCTCTTTTCCTTCGTTCGAACCTTCATCTTCTTCAAAATCGGTCACTTTTAGAACAACCGCTTTCGTCATTGGATCTACCTCAAATTGAAATTGAAAATACGTATCGAGACCTGCTTTTTCGTCTACGATTTTTTGCCATTTTATTTTCTCACCATTTCTTTTGGTCAATAATCGAGCATCTTCTTCGCTTCCATCCCAAAAGAAAGTATAAATATCATCATTAATGTTTACGTCATCAGCAAACCATTCGCTCAGCCCACTTGGGGTGAAAAGCATGTTTTCTAAAACTTTTGGAGAGGTGTGCAGTAAGAATTCGAGTTCAAATTTCTTTTTCTCGGACATGTAGTTTATTAATTAATTATAACTTCGCAACTAATTCGGAAATATACTTAAATCTTTTCAATGGCTCTAGTTCATTCTTTTGAAAAAAACGGTAATCTCTTGTTTAAATACAGAGGTCAGATACCTGTAATCTTATTTTTAATGGCCATTCCAGTGGTTTATTTCACTGATTATCAATTTCTTGATAGAAATGATGATTTGTTTTGTCCGCTGTTGATAATTTGTTCGTTAGTTTCTTTAATCGGTCAGGGAATCAGAGGGATAGCGATAGGTACAAGCAACAAGAACACTTCTGGTAGAAATACCAAAGAACAAGTAGCAGAGGCTTTGAACACAAAAGGCATTTACTCAGCTGTTCGTCACCCGCTTTATTTGGGGAACTATTTCATGTGGATTGGAATTGTCATGTATACATTCAACTTTTGGTATGTAATTTTGGTTTCCTTGCTTTTTTGGTTGTACTACGAAAGAATCATGTTTGCAGAAGAACGTTTTTTGGAAAGAAAGTTTGGCGAGTCATATGTAAATTGGTCCATGACTGTTCCTCCGTTTTGGCCAAGTTTGAAAAACTACCAAAAAGGGGAGATTCCTTTTTCTATGAAAACAATCCTTCGACGAGAATATTCTGGGATTACGGCTACCATCATTGGATTCTTATTTGTTGATATTCTAAGAAATTATTTCGCAGATGACAAGTTGCAATGGAAAACAGACTATACAATCGTCTTAGTTATTGCGTTGAGTATTTCTTTGATTTTTAGAAGCTTGAAGCATTATACAAAAGTTTTGTACGAGGCAGATCGATCTTAATCGATTATTTAGTCAAAAAAATTCTGTTCGGAGTGAAATAAAAATGAAAAAACTATTATATTTGCACCCCGAAATAGGCATGGCGAGGTAGCTCAGTTGGTTAGAGCGCCGGATTCATAACCCGGAGGTCGGGAGTTCAAATCTCCCTCTCGCTACAAAAAAATCCATCAAAACTTGATGGATTTTTTTTGTTTAAACAATTTTAAAGTCTACCTTTTTTACTTGATGTAAATAATCGGGTTTGAATAGAGAAGACGAATTGTATTTTCTCCATTTTCCTCAGTGCTGAATCACTATTTTTTTGCTGAAAACAGCCCCATTTTTCTCTCTAAAAAGCATGTAATACATGCCACTTTCGAACTGAGAAATTTGGATTATTTTTGAAAATCCATCGATTGAATCAGTCGAAACAATTTGACCATTCATTGAACAGATTTGAAAATTGGCATGGATTGGTTCGGTGAATTCAATTAAAAAAGATTCAGAAGCTGGATTTGGTGAAATCTGCACCTGATTCATGGGAGAATTTTCATCCAAACCGCTAACGAACTCAACACAGCCGTCATTTTGAGCGAGCAAAGCATCCGTCCAAGCCAAGGAAAGGGAGCCTAGAATAAAAGGCGCAGCACTCACGTTGGAGAAATTTGTTAATTGAAGGGTATCACTGGATTGTCCAGTTGGGAAAAAAGGATAAAAGCCATTATTACAGGTCCAGGTTAGTGAGTTTGAATCGAATAAACTGATACCAAACTGGGGTTCGTAGTGCGCTTTTATTCCAAATTGAGGACCGTTTCCTATGGACAGCAGTCGAATACTGTCATACTCGTGCAGATCAACAACGCCAGAGTGAAAACTGACTTCTTTCCAAGTGTTCGTCATCAAATCACAGGTCAGGGCAGAGCCGAAATTCATTATGGAGCTAATCAAATAAAGGCGATTATTGAAGCATCGTAATTTGCAATTATCAGCTTGATATAAACCGTCTGTGAAATTGATGGTTGTTGAGTCATATTGGAAAGTGGCTAATGACCTTTCGTAACCATTTTTAGTCCCGATTAAATGGAGATTTCCCCCCGAAACAATTCCATCAAAAGCGGTAAAATCAGCGATTTTTTTGGAATCGATCAATGCGCCCATTTCATCGATATGAATGATGTATGTTGCATTTAAAAGATAGTTCGATGAAATAATGTAAGCTGAATTAGTGTCTTTTATAAACGCCACGGGTTTTGTTTCCTCTGAATTTGAAAGGGAAATGTTGACTTCCAACATTCCCGCCGTTGTGAAACGTAGAATAGCCAATTCATTACTTCCATCTACCGAATTAACATGGAGTAATTTACCGTTGTTCATTTCTAAAGTGAAAGATTTTAAATGATTGGAGGCGTTGTTTTGATGAATGTGTTTCGACCAATTCAATGCGCCGTTTTCGTCAAATTTTACCAGATAGGTTTGATTCAAATTGGTGCTTTGAGCGACCACATTTCGAGTTAAAAGATAGGTGCTGTCTTGTAATTTCAGAAAGTTATCGATTTGACTCCATTCACTGTATTGGTTATTCGTATAATAGCTGATGTCGCTGTTTTCAAATGTTTTCGACCAAATAACATTGCCCGCTGTATCGAATTTTGACACATGCGATTCGTTGGAATGAATATTCCCAGACACAAAGAGTTCGCCGTTTTCATTCAAAAATGTAGCATTGGCCAAAATAGTCTGAAAAGTGGAATCGTGGACCACTTTATTGTACGTGTTTTGAGCGATGAAAATGCTCGGAATTAGAAATAGTGCACTCGTGAATAGTTGTCTCTTCATAATAATTTCATTTCGGTTTCTACAACGGAAACGATTCAAATCATTGGAAGGTTGAGAAACAATTTACTTTTTCAATTTGGCATCTACAAAAAGAACATAATGCAAATCAATTTTGTAATCTGTCGTGATGACTTCATCGGTAGTCGTGACCACACGTAGGTTGAATTTATCTTTTTTGATGAATTCTTTGATATCCGCATTGGATACGTTTAAGGTCAGTTGCTTTGCACTGTCATTGGGGATGTTTTCTTGCCACGCTAGTTTCACTTCGTCCAAACCATCTGCATTGATGTACAGAATGATGTCTTTTAAAAAATTATAATTTCCACTGGCGGGCGTATTGACGGTTAATACCATTTGTGTCAATTTAATTTCTTGAATCAAATCTTTCCGCGTGTCATTGACTTCGAAAGTTGACTCTGAATTGGTCGTCATGTCCGGAGTTTGAATCACAAATGGCAGATTTATCGCCGAATTTGAAGGAATGGTAATACTCTCGTCATAGGTTAAATTAAATTGAGTGAGTTTGTTGAGTTTTTTGCATGAAAACAAAGCTACAACGATTAACAAACTAAATAAAATGAGTTTTTTCATCATGGAGAGTTTACCGTAAAATACGAATAAAAACTGACTTTGGATTTCTTTTCTTTAAAGTTTTAAAAGTTCCTCGTTGGTAAATCGTGCCAATTTCAGTACATTTTCACTGCTAAAATCAAAGGAAAGGTTGGCTTTCGAGTAAATACTTGGGATGTCTTTCGTGTAGCCCAAAGCAAGCGCCGCTTTATATTCTCCCAACGCTTTCGTTTTGTCTTCTAAGCTGTTTTTCCAAACGCCTAATGCACCCAGTTGTGCAATTCCGTATTCGATGTAGTAAAAGGGAACTTCGAACAAGTGGAGTTGTCTGTGCCATGCGTACGCTCGATTTTCTTCAAATCCATCCCAATCAACGAATGGATTGCCGTATTCTTCTTGTAATTTTTCCCATTGATCTTTTCGTTCAGCTCTTGTGTGATTTGGATTCGTGTAAATCCAGTGTTGAAACGAGTCGATGGTAGCAATCCAAGGTAAAACCTTTAAAATGCCAACTAGTTGTTCTTTTTTCGCTCTTTTTAATTCGTCGGCATTGTTATAAAACACGTCCCAGTGTTCCATCGACAACAATTCCATCGACATTGAAGCCAATTCGGCTACTTCTGACGGTACATTTTTGAAGGAAGTCATTTCTAGTCCTCGTGATAAGAACGAATGCACAGCGTGCCCGCCTTCGTGGATCATGGTTACAACGTCCCGTTGAGCGCCGGCAGCATTCATGAAAATAAAAGGAACGCCAATTTCATACAAGGGATAATTGTAGCCACCCGGTGCTTTTCCATATTTCGAATCCAAATCCAAGTGCTGCATTTCGTCCATGGTTTGCAAACAATTGCCAAAGTAACTATCCAATTTGTGGAAGATGGTTTTTGTTTTTTCTAGCAATTCGGTTCCTTTTTCAAAGGGTGCCAAAGGTTCTAATCCATCCGGGTCTACTTCTGTATCCCACGGTTTGATTGTTTTTTGACCGAGCTTGTCCGTATGTTCTTTCTGCAAATTACGAACGATAGGAACGATGTGTTCCCGAATGGAAGCATGAAAGTCAAAACAATCTTCTTTCGAATAATCGAATCGACCTAGTGCGTCAAATTTGTAATCTCGGAAGTTGGCATATCCAGCATTTACAGCCACTTTGTGTCGTAATTGAATCAATTCGTCAAACAACGTTTCAAGTGCGTCCACATCTTGATTGCGGCGCTCAGCCATTTTTTCAAAGGCCACTTGGCGAATCTTCGCATCTTGCTTTTTCAATAAATTGGCAGCTTTCTGCATGGTAATTTGTTCCCCATCCCACTCAATGTTTTGAGCAGCAGAGATGGTGCCATATTGCGAACTTTTCGTTTGAATTTCCGTTTCCAAAGGAATGTTTTCTTCCCGAAACAACTCAATACTTTTTTGAACTGAACGGAAATAGATGAAATAAGCTTCTTCTTTTTCCAATGCCTCTCGGCCGGGAGAATTCATCAATTTTTTATTGAGCAAATCATCGTAGGGAGCCGCTTTGGGCATGATTTCATTGACGAAAAAAGCATATTTAGCAGCAAAATCCTCGTTGGTCGTATCAATGGTCATGTGAATATAGCGCCATGCCATGTCTTCTTCCAAAATGGCTTCCAATTCACTTTTATCTTTTAACCATGTAGCGAGATCGTTTTGATTTTCAATTGGACGATTCACTAAATCTTCAAAATAGGGTAGCAGTGTATCCCAGCTTTCTATCCGTAAGTTGTCTTCAACAAATTGTCTCTTTTCTCTTGTCAGTTTCATATTGTCTATCATTAAAAAAGTCGTCTCGTAAATGCGGGACGACTTTTAGCCTCGAATGTTTACGAGAATATTTCTTTTGCTTATTTTCCTCTGCTTGTTCCTACCTTAGGAGCAACTACTTTTTTTCCAGCGGTTGATTTTGAAGCGGGTTTATCTTTTACAATAGCTTTTGGTTTTGCAGCGGTTGTCGTTTTTGCTTTTGGTGCTTTCTTCGCTTCTGGTTTTTCTTCTGCCTCCGCTCCAGTTTCTTTTTTCGCTGATTTCTTAGCCGGTTTCTCTTCTTTTTCTTCTAATTTCAATTCACCTGCTTTGTGCAACAAATTGTACCACATGAAGATTTTCTTGATATCAGATGGATAAACGCGTTCTTTATCAAAATCAGGTAAAACACTTTCCAAGTAGGTAGACATGTCTTTGTCACTTTCTTTGTGTGAAATACATGGTTTTCCACCTTCTTTTTCATAAATCGCATCAAAAATCAAATGCAAAGCTTTGTCTTCTTCGTATGTATAAATACTAATGTCTTCCAATGCTGAAATTCGATCCGTGGAATAAGCGGGAAAACGTTTTTTGTCTTCCAACGATTCTACAATGATGTTGTTTTTCCCTTGAGCAATCACTTTGTAAAGTCCTGATCGTCCTGAAATGGAAATAATACCTGATAATACCATACTTGTTTTTATATTTTCGAGTTCAAAATTAAAAAAATCTTTCCCCCAACGCTATTTAACAACCAATTTTAGTTGAAATAATTGTTTTTCTGTTTGAATTTCTAGAAAATACAAGCCTTTGCTCCATTTTTCGACACTGTAAATCCCGCTTTCGCTCTTATTCAATTGCATTTCCTTGCCTAATTCATCGAAAGCATGAATCGAACGAATATTTTCTTGGGATTTTATAATAAAACTGTTTTGTGTGGGATTTGGGTACAAGACTAAGTCATTTATTTTCAATTCATCTAAATCCAAAACAGCAAAGAAAGGGGAGGAAATAGAAGCGCAACCATCTGAACTAACCGTGTACACTTGAAAATCGCCATCGGGAGGAGTGACGGCTAAAGTTTGATTCGTTTCATTCAACAAATCGACTCCATTTTTTACCCATTGGTAATTTGCCGCGGTGCTAGAAATCAAAACATTCGTTCCTTGCGTGATGGTAGGAATGGGCTCTACCGTTGTTTGCAGCAATAAGTTTAAAGCATGAACTTTTCCATATCCGTAAACATTGTTAGGCACTGAACCGGTAAATCCATCGGTAAAAGCTGTCGTTGTCAAAAGTTGTTTGAATTCGCTGTACGTACCATAGTTGCATTTTTCCAAATACAAGGCTGCAATTCCCGCGACTACGGGTGAAGCCATGCTTGTTCCGCCATTTCTTACATGCCAACCACCAATTTCGATCAATGCGTTATTGGCTGGATTGCTCAAGAGCGCCAAAGGGCCAGCAGAAAGTGTAACATCGCCGCCGGCTGAAATATCCGGTTTTGTCAGACCTAATCGGTTTGGACCTCTGGCAGAAGATGGACTGATGATGCCTGAAGTGGGCGAAACAGCTGTATACAAATTTCCATTTTTATCGGTATAATGTAATCGGTTGTGAATATTGGCAACAGAAATGATTTTCTCAGAGCAATTCCAGCTAGAGACGATCGTTTGAAGCGAATCCGGCATTTGATAATGAACAATGCTCGGCATTTGAGAAGCATTTGGGATATTGGCAACAATTTCATTTAAGCCCAAAGTAGTTCCACTCCAAAGATCGTATTGCCCGGAACCTTTTGTCATCAAACGAAAATTGTAATTCGTTGAATCTACATGTGAAAAGTAGGATTCCATATGAAAATTAGGACCTTCGTATTCGCGGTAACTTTCTATAGTTGCGATTCGATTGCCAACGCTGTTGTATATTGTATCGTATATAGGAGACAAAGCCATGTTGTTATTCAATTGTCTAAAACTATTTCTGCCACGGAATTTGTAGGTAGGTGAGATTTTGTCAGCACCGTAAGCAAAATCAATTGTGTTGGCCGTAGCCGAATCACACCAAAAGTCAAAATAAATGGTGTTGGCGCCCAGTTGTCCGGATGGATTGTTTTTAAACCATACGAATGAGGTATCCGAGCTTGCATTCCCATGGCAGTGGTATTTACCCCAACTGCCTGAGTTTCCAGCAGCACCGATGATTATTCTGCCGGGTTTAGCGTCGATTAATTGTTCCATAATTTCAGAAGCAGGATCATTCCCATCATGGCTACCCAGGTAAGACCCAATCGATAAATTCACTACAGCTGGCATATGGTACTCGTCTGCGACTTTAAAAATGTAATCACAAGCATCCGCTACCGTTAGCGTCCAATTGGGTAAATTGAAGTTGGTATGTACGATTACAATATTGGCATCGGGCGCCATGCCTTTGTTCGTACCATTCGCCAATCCATTTCCAGCCGAAGATCCAGCCACGGTTGTACCATGTGCTTGACTGTCCATACTGGTAATGCTGCCATTGTTGATGTCAGTACTATCCCATTCTTGGCCATAATTGTAAGGCATCGGCGGGTTTGCACCATTCGCTGAGTGATCCCAATAGCGCAATACACGGGTTTTACCATTGGTATCTTTGAAATCTGGGTGGTTGTAATCAATTCCTGTGTCTACGAAACCAATAAGAACATTTTTCCCTGTATATCCCTGGGGCAGTCCGCCCAATCCTTGTTGAACTTGGTTAACAAAATACGTTTGACGAATTGAATCATTTAAAAGCTGCGGCGGGGCAAATTCAAAATGAAATGAGGTCAATTTTTGCTCTTCCATTTTTTCCTGAATCCAAGAAGCTGTGCAAGTAATGAATAACCAATTCAAGGTAGAGTATTTCACTTTAATATTTTCTGCATTCAGCAGGGCAATATTGGCGTCTGTATGATCAATACAAAATGTAAATGGGTCGTTGGGACTCTTTGCCAGTGTTTCTTTGAATCCGATTCCTTGCGAATACAAAGGAGTCGAAAAAACAAGAGAACTTAACAATATTAGGAAAAAGGCGTATTTATTCTTCATTTTAGATTCTTTGGTTGAATAACAAGTAAACATACGCCAAAAAATGGTAATTTAGTTGGTCAATTATCGAATATTTTCAAATTTTACCATTCAAAAAGTATCTAATGATTAAAAAAACATTTTTAGTTGCCGTAGTTTTAGCTTTCGGTATCACATCTTTTGCACAAAAGGCACCGGAAACGGCAAATTGGTATAACAAAGGCAAAGCCGGTATGGATACCGAAAAAGCCTATAAAAAATTAAAAAAGAAAAAATCTGAAACGGTAATTGTTGCAGTCATAGATTCTGGAGTTGATATAGAACACGAAGATTTACAGGGTAAAATTTGGACAAATTCAAAAGAGATTCCTGGAAACGGAATTGATGACGATAAGAATGGCTATATTGATGATATTCATGGTTGGAACTTTTTAGGAAATGCTTCTGGCGAAAATGTAAATGCCGCCAACTTGGAGAAAACGAGAATCTTTAGAACGTTGGGCGAAAGATTTGCCGATGCCGATGCCAATTCGATTGCGCAAGATGATCGTGCCGATTTTGATTTGTATCAAAAATTGAAAGGTGAAATTCAGCAAGAAAAAGCCATGTACGAGCAGTACTTAGGTTATATGGATATGATGCCAATGATCATCAAACAAGTTCCAATGTCTGTTGGTGAAAAAATCGGAAAAGCCGATTATACCGCCAAAGATTTGGAAAAATGGAAACCAACTTCGCCTGAGGAAATTCAATTGAAAGCCACTGCTGAAGCGATTTTATCAGGAGATTTATCCTTGGAATCGATTGAGGAACAGAAGAAACAATTGACAGATATGATCGATTTCAACTTGAATGTTGATTTCAATGAGCGAAAAACTATTGGTGACAATCCGGATGATTTTAGCGATAAAAAATATGGTAACAATGATGTAGAAGGTCCAGACGCTTTGCATGGAACTCACGTAAGTGGAATTATTGGTGCAGGTCGTCACAACAAAATCGGATACGATGGTGTAGCTGAGAATGTTTTGATTATGTCCTTGAGAGCCGTTCCTAATGGTGATGAAGCGGATAAAGATATTGCTTTAGCGATTCGCTATGCGGTCGACAACGGAGCAAAGGTCATTAATATGTCCTTCGGAAAATCGTATTCACCGCATCAAAAAGAGGTGGCAGAGGCTTTCCAATATGCAGCTTCTAAAGATGTACTTTTGGTGCACGCGGCTGGAAATGATGGTTCGAATTTGGACGTAGCAAATAACTTTCCAACGAATCAATATTCATTTCAATCCACTCCAACCAATTTATTTTTAACAATAGGTGCTTCGACAAAAGATGCAAAGAAATTGTTGGCAGCTGATTTTTCAAATTATTCGCAAACAAAAGTGGATATTTTTGCGCCAGGACATGAAATTTGGAATACCGTTCCTCAAAGTCAATACAAAAAATTGCAAGGAACTTCCATGGCAGCGCCAATGGTAAGTGGTGTGGCAGCGATGTTGAAGTCGTATTTCCCAACATTAACCATGGACGAGATTCGCACAGTCATTTTGACTTCAGGAAAATCGTACAAGGGAGAACAAGAAATACAACCAGGATCAGAAAACATGGTGGATTTTGGAACACTTTCGGTTACGGGTAGCGTTGTTAACGTTAAAAATGCGGTTGCAGCTTGTAAAGTTTTAGAGAAATCAAAAAAGAAATAAACTAATATTTGTTATCTTTAAGCCGTCTTGAATTGTCAAGGCGGTTTTTTTATGCGCTATCTTTTTCTTATACTTTTGTTTTCATTTGCTTTCACTTCTTCACCCGAAGAACCTACTGCTGATGCCACTAAATTGGATAAATTGGTGAACGATTGGCATACAGCGGCAAGCAAAGCTGATTTTGAAGCGTATTTTGGTTTGATGAACGACAAGTTTGTCTTTTTGGGTACTGCACCGGCAGAACGTTGGAATAAAATTGAATTTGCAGCCTTTTGTAAACCATATTTTGCCAAAGGAAAAGCGTGGGATTTTAAAACAATTGACCGCAATTGGGTTTTTTCTAAAAACAAAAAAATAGCCTGGTTCGACGAAAACTTGTCCACATGGATGAGAGACTGTCGTGGTTCAGGAATCATGGTGCACGAAAATGGCGAATGGAAATTGGCGTATTACAATCTAACCGTGTTGATTGAAAACGAAAAAATCCATGAGTTCATTGAGCTTCGTGAGAAATAAAATTCGCTTATTTTCCTTTTGCGTGATCTGCTAAGAATTGCGCCAATCCCAAATCTGTTAATGGATGTTTTGCTAATGCCTGAATGGCTTTTAAAGGGCCTGTCATGACGTCGGCGCCAATTTCTGCACAACGAATGATGTGCATGGGATGACGTACGCTAGCAGCCAATATTTGCGTGTCAAAAGCATAATTGTCATAAATCAATCGAATTTGAGCAATCAATTCCAAACCATCCGTTGAAATGTCGTCTAATCTTCCTAAGAAAGGAGAGAGGTAAGTAGCGCCCGCTTTCGCCGCCAAGAGCGCTTGACCTGCTGAAAAAACCAAGGTGCAATTGGTGTCGATTCCTTTCGAAGAGAAATATTTTATCGCTTTGATTCCTTCTGGTATCATCGGTACTTTGACCACAATATTTTTGTGTAGAGACGCTAAAAATTCGCCTTCACGTACCATTCCTTCAAAATTGGTTGAAATCACTTCGGCACTTACGGGCCCATCAACAATGTTGCAAATATCCACGTAATGTTTGAAAACGGCTTGATCGCCAAAAATTCCTTCTTTGGCCATGAGCGATGGATTGGTCGTTACGCCATCCAAAATCCCCATATCGTTGGCTTCTCTAATTTCCGCTAAATTCGCTGTGTCGATAAAAAACTGCATTGTTATGTAAGTTACAAGTTTGTGAGTTGCAAGTTACAAGTTTTTGAGAATGGATTGTTTTTTTTTGAAAAATTTGCTTGCTACTAGTTACAAGTTTTTTAGTTGCAAGTTGCAAGTTTTTGAGAGTTGATTGTTTTTTGGAAAAGTTACTAGTTTTTTTCACCGTTGATTTTTTTGAGGAAAATTTAAGGCAAAAAAAGAGGGGTAAGCTACTCCCATCGCACCGCTCAACTTCATACCTTTGCTACGTTCCCGTCCTGGAGGATTCTGAAGGAGCTGGTCGTAGAAGACTTACCCCGGCGCAAAAGTACGTATTTAATTGGGATTGTTAAGCGAAAAGTACAAAATTTTATGCGGTACAAGGGTGGATTTATCTTACCCTTAAGAGTTACCCTTTGGATTGAAATTTTTTCACGACCTGTTAGGTCAAAAAAAAACCGCATCAAATGAATTTTTGACGCGGTTTCCTTATTCTAAATTCAGCTTATTGTTTAATAATTTGTTGTTTGAAAATACCTTGTTCCGTTTGCAGCTCGAGTATATAAATTCCATTTGCTTGGTCTTGGATATCTACTGACAAATTAGAATCATCACAATTTGCTCGGTATATTTCTTGTCCTAATACCGAAAGAACGCGAACAGTCGATGCTTTGATGTGATTTAAATGAATGGAGAAAACGCCATTTGTTGGATTTGGATACATGGAAATATTAGTAGTCCAAGATTCATTTGAATTTAATCCAACATTTGCAACAGTTACACAAGCAGATGTATCAGAACATGGACCTGACGTAACAAACACTGCGTAACTTCCGTTTTGAATAGGCACATAATATTGACTTGTGGCGCCATTAATTGCCGTATTCGTTGCACAATCAATCCACTGGTAGGTTCCACCGGATTGGTTAGAACCAATGCTATCTGCTGCACTCGTTGTGGTTAAGTTAATTGGGTTAATGGTTAAATCCAAAGTGACAACAGAGTCACAACCATTTACCGTGTACAATGTATGGGTTTGAGTGCCAGACGCTGAATAATCAATTCCATACCAGTTAAATGATACGCAAGCTGTAGCGGTTGTGTCACCAGTTGTGCTGTTGTTCACTACAGCATTTACGGCACTTCTCGAAGTACTCAAACAACCTAAATTATTTGCTTCGGCATAGAAAATAGTACTTGAAGAAATGGATGTTGTGTACGTGTTTGTTCCTGTTGATAAGGCAACACCACTTGTAGGCGCAGAGTACCAGTCGATTGTTCCAGAACTTGCAGTCGCTCCAATAGTGACGCTTCCCGCATCGCAACGCACATCGTCGGTTGTTGTTAAAACAGTTGGATAACTATACGTATAAGTAATGACTACGGTTCCGTTTCCAGCGGGTGCACCTCCGTTTAAAATTGTAACGGAAGAAATTGTGGGATCGGTATAATTACTTCCACCAGCGCCACCAGCGCCAGCACCCGTATCGTTAAAAGAGCACCCGGTAGTTCCAGCCGCACCAGCACCGCCGCCGCCGCCGCCAACAAAACCGCCGCCGCCACCGCCGCCAGAAGTTGGATAAGTGGAACATAGATTTGTGCCAAGGCCTCCGCTACCGCCAACTCCTGAAGTGCCATTCGTGCCATCATTACCTTGATAACCAGCACATCCAATTCCGTGACCACCAGCCACAGATCCAATCGCGCCAAATCCACCACCACCGGCTGTAGAGTTTGTTCCATTTGAACCATTTCCATTTCCACCAACACCGCCGTTACCAGCTCCGATAGTCGTGCCAAAACAACCTCCGTTACCGCCGCCACCGCCACCGCCAGCAACTAAAACACGATTTGACAGTGCTGTACCGTTGAGTCGGATGTCACTTGCGCCGCCGCCGCCTCCGGCAGATGAACTTCCAGCACCGCCACCGTTAAATCCACCAGCCGCTGCAGAGCCTGCTCCTCCAACATAGATATTCAGCACATCACCAGTTGTTACTGGTAAAGTTCCTATAACTATTGCACCATTTGCACCAGTTCCAGCAGGGGAGGTAGAAGCTTGTCCGTTTGCTCCACTAGCACCACCAGCACTAATGGTAATGGATGAAACACAAGGAGGGATAGTGAACGATTGCATACTTCCCGTATAAGAGAAAGTTTGGGGTGATTGTGCAAATGTAGCACCGAATACACCAAGAATACTTAGTGCACCAAATAGGTAGTTTTTTTTCATAAGTTTTTAGTTGTTAAGTAACAATTGAATTTAAATTTATTAAATTTTTTGTTAAAATTAACAGGTTCGTGTATTATTTGTTTAAAGTTGATGACAAGTGTTTAAGAACATTGCTTCTTTTTATCTTCATTTTGGTGTAATTGATCTATCAACTTGGTTAGATATACATATAATTGCGGGGGTTCGTGGAAGGTAGATAGGAAAACAAATCCGGAACCAATTTATTCTCTTTTGGATAGACAATTAACTTAGAATTTAATTTTCAAGAATTATTTAAACAAAAAAAGCCCGACAAATGCCGAGCTTCCCATATTTTATTCGATTCAATTAATCAACATGCATGAAATCTTTCTTTGCCAACAATTCGTCTTCGGATTCACGGTAATCGGGATCATCCACACAGCAATCTACTGGGCATACAGCAGCGCATTGAGGTTCGTCATGGAACCCTTTGCATTCTGTACATTTATCATGAACGATGTAATACACATCCATATCAATCGGTTCGAAATTATCATCTGCGTTGATATCGTCACCGTTCAAGGTGGTAATCATTCCTTTCAAGGAAGTTCCATCTGAATATTTCCATTCAGCTCCTCCCTCGTAAATAGCGTTATTTGGACATTCTGGCTCGCATGCTCCACAATTGATGCATTCGTCTGTTATAATTATTGCCATTGCGTACTTCTTTTTTTGAATTTTTTTACAAATATAGAAGGTCTAATGGAATGAATTGTTTAAAATCTGATAAAATCCTACTTTTTGATGGAAGAAACGTAAATTTGCGCTGTGAAAAAACAAGAGTTAGTTGCAATTTTTACTCAATTGGGCAAAGTTTGTCGTGAATTGGGTGAAGGAAACGAATGGAAGTCGTTTGAAATTGGCGTGACGGAGCCGGAATTTGAAAAATTAATTTATACGGTCAACCGTCAATTTGTTTACAACGGTTGGTTTACCAAAGAAAACGTTCAACGCGCTTTGTTGGATTGGTCGAATTTGTTGACCGAGGAAAAAATGAACGCCTGGCTTTCCAACTATTCATTTGCTGAAAATCCGAAGAAAATAGGCATTATCATGGCTGGAAATATTCCGCTGGTGGGTTTTCACGATTTTGCTAGTATCGTTTTATCAGGTCACCTCGCTATATGCAAATTGAGTACCGACGACAATACCTTGTTGCCCGCTTTGATGGACGTCATGGTGAATTGGAATCCAGATTTTGCCAATCATTTTCGTTTGACAGCTGGGAAATTGGGTGAAATTGACGCGATGATAGCAACGGGAAGCAACAATTCTATTCAGCACTTTGAACAGTATTTCGGTCATTTGCCGCATATTTTCAGAAACAACCGAACCTCTATCGCCATTTTGGATGGAACAGAAACGGAAGCAGAACGGGAAGCACTGGGCCACGATATTTTTACGTATTTCGGATTGGGTTGTCGAAATGTTTCGCATTTGTTGTTGCCAGAAAACTACGCTATCGATTTATTTTTCACGGGAATATTTTCTTTCAAGGACATTATTTACAACAAAAAATACGGCAACAACTACGATTACAACAAGGCTATTTTCTTGATGAATAAGTTCAACCTATTGGACAATAATTTTGTTCTCTTGCGCGAAACGGAAGAATTGCATTCACCGTTGGCCATGGTGCATCATCACAGTTACAAATCCAAATCAGACATTGATGTCTATTTGAATCAACACGAAGGTTCTATCCAAGCCATAATCGGTCATGGTTATTTGCCTTTCGGCAGCGCTCAGTCGCCCGCGTGGGAGGATTATGCTGATGGTGTAGATACGATGGAATGGTTAAGCAACTTGTAGTTCATTCTTACCCTTCTATTAATCTTTTTTGTTGAATTCATAACGCTGATTGGGGGAATGGATTTCTTTTGTGCGCCTACCTTTGCGGCAAAAAAATGGAAATTTTTATCTACTCCTTTGGCGCGCTACTCTCGATTATGAATCCTTTGGGAACCGTTCCTGTCTTTGTGGGATTGACCAAGGAAATGGAACTAAAAGAGCGATCTTCGATTTCTTTTTGGACTTCGTTCAATGTCTTACTCATCTTATTGATTTCCTTTTTTGCAGGGAAATACATGCTCTCTTTTTTCGGTATTTCCTTGGATGCTTTAAAAGTAGCCGGTGGAATGATCATTGCTTCTTCTGGTTTTGCATTGTTGACAGGTAAATTTTCAGAACACAAAGGCATGAAGAAACCGAAAGTTCAACAAGATATTCATACCCGATCCGAAATTTCATTAACTCCACTTGCCTTGCCGATGTTGGCGGGTCCTGGCACCATTTCCATGTTGATTACGTTCAATGAAAAATATACCGGTTCAACATCCATTTTCTCTGTTTTAGGTGCTATCGTATTTACGGTTTTGGTAATTTACTTGATTCTGAAATCTTCTCATATGATTGTTCGAGCGTTGGGTGCTTCCGGTATCAATGCTTTGTCAAGAATAGTTGGATTTATCGTGATTGCGATAGGTGTGGAGATGATTATGGGCGTGGTGAGGAATTTGGTGAAATAGAGAGTTAGGAGAAGGGGGTTGATTGAATACTCAAGTTCAAAATTATACCTCAATTTTGAATTTATTCTAAAAAATATAAAATTTTAAAAGACTAAAAGTTTAGTTCGATTTTAAGATTAAAATTTTCAGAATTAAAAGGCTCCAAAAATTAAAATCTTGTAAATACCGAATTACACTGCTATGTTGAACTGATTCTAAAAAATAAAATTTTAAAAAACACCGTGAAGCAGCACCGCAGGTAAAAAGTTTAGGCCGGTTATTGTTTTTAAAACATTGAAATGCAATAGATTGAGTTGTGGTTAAAATTTTAAAAGACTAAAAGTTTAGTTCGATTTTAAGACAAAAATTTTTAGAATTAATAGGGCTCCAAAAAATAAAAATATTACAAACTCCGAGAGGTTGCACCGCAACCAAAAAGTTAAGTTCGGTTTCGATGAATCTTTTAAATTACAGGAATTCAAACTTCACTTTTCTATTTGCTTAAAAAAAAAGCACTCTTTCCAAAGGAAAGAGTGCTTTTCAAAATTGTTCTTGGTTTCTTATTTGATCAAGGTCATTTCATCAACGATGTGACCTGCACCGTAGCATTTGTCGATTAGCCACAAAGTGTAGCGAACATCCAATGAAATCGTACGTTGAATATTTGGTTCAAAGAAAATATCACCTGACATCGCTTCCCAGTTTCCGTCAAAGGCTGTTCCAATCAAATGACCCTCAGCATTGATAACTGGAGAACCAGAGTTACCTCCTGTAATGTCGTTGTTGGACAAGAAGTTGATTTTCAAATCACCGTTTTCATCTGCATATTGACCGAAATCTTTGGCCAACATTTTTTGTTTCATGATTGGGTCGATGTTGAATTCTGGATTGTTTGGATCTTCTTTGGCCAACAAACCTTCATAGCTCGTTGTAATATCATAATGAACACCTTTTGGCGTTGTGTATGGAAGAACGTTCCCGTACGTCAAACGCATCGTTGAATTGGCATTCGGGTAGAATTTTTTCTCGGGTTGCATTTCACGCAAACCTTTTACATACAAACGTTCTGCTTTTTCCAAATTGGCATCGGCTGTTTTCACCGCTTCCAATTCTTGTACTTTGGTAAAAGCATCGTTGATGTCCATGGCTAATTTGAACAAAGGATCTTTTTCCAAAACCTCTTGCGTTGGGTCAGCAGCAAAGGCTTCATATCTTGCTTTGTCAGCAAAAATAGATGTCGAACGAACCGATTCCATGAAATTTCTGATTTTTCTTTCGCGGAATAGACGCATTTTGCGAATCATTTTTCCTTGTTGACTTTTTGGAATATCGTTGATGTACATTCTCAACAAACTTTCAATGGTTTCCAATTCCAAATCGATGTTTATTTTATCGAAGGTTTCAGCGCCAATTCCTTGCAATCTGCCTGCCATCATTTTGGCAGCATCGGCATTCCCTGCTTTCAAAGGATCCAAGAAGAATTTGTAACGGAAAGTCAACAACATCAAATCAACCGTATACAAGAATTCGGATTGATAATCTTTGATATAAACATAATCGGCTTTTGCTTTGTAGGCATTTTCGAAAAGTCCCAAAACGGGTTCGTAAACTGGATTTCCTTTGGCGAATTCAGCAAATTTTGCTTCCAATGCTTGTTTTTTACCAATTACACCATTGTTGGTTACTTGTTCTGTCTGACCAATAAAGTATTTCCAATAGTTGGCCACTTGTGCATATTTAGAAGAATATTTCAAACGCAAAGCTACATCTTTGTTCATGTACGATTTCATGATGTCTAATTTCTTCGCACGAATATCGACTCTTTTCGGTTGATCCAAGGTTACTGCTTGTTCAACACCCCAAGAACACAAGTAACGATCTGTGGAACCAGGGAACCCCATGATCATGGCGTAATCGTTTTCTTTTACACCTTTGATGTTTACCGGTAAATGGTGTTTTGGTGAGTAAGGAACATTGTCAGCGTTAAATCCTGCTGGTTTGTTGTCGGCACCAGAATAGATTCTAAACATAGAAAAATCCGCAGTGTGACGAGGCCACATCCAGTTGTCTGTGTCGCCACCATATTTTCCGGCAGATTGTGGAGGCGTTCCCACAAAACGAATGTCTTTGAAGGTTTCTTTCACGAAAAGGTAGAATTCGTTTCCTTCGTAGAAATCACGAACAAAAGCCTCATAGTGCGTTCCATTCACAGCATCTTTGGTCAAAACCGCAGAAAGTTCTTTGATTTTTGCCGCGCGCTCTTCTGGCGACATATTTTCATTCAATTCTTTTGCAATCGTTGCTGTTACGTCTTCGATTCGAATGATAAACGTGGCAGTCAATCCTGGAACCGCAATTTCTTCTTGGTGATTTTTTGCCCAAAAACCATTGTCCAAATAATTGTGTTCAGGAGTAGAAGCGCCAGCAATTGCGTCGTAACCACAGTGGTGATTGGTTAAAATCAATCCTTGGTTGGAAATGATTTCACCTGTACAAAATCCACCGAAAGAAATAACCGCATCTTTCAACGAACTCTTGTTCAAGGAATAAATCTCCTCTTGCGTTAAGCGCAAGCCGTGTTTTTTCATGTCTTCGTAGTTTCTTCCCAATAAGAAAGGCAACCACATACCTTCATCTGCCTTGGCAAATGTTCCAATGAACACGGCAAGAGCAACCAACGTAATTTTAATTTGTTTCATCTTTTGTTTCGATTTATTTAAGAGTCGTAAATTTAATGATTTTTTCTTGTAGAGGAAATGATTCAACGGTTGAGAAATTACTTTCGGCTTTCCCAAAAACAAAGATTTTGACGTAATAGACTAACTTCAAGTCTATTTCACCACGATTTCGTCTAAAAACAACCAAGAAGGATACCCAGCGCCCAAATGCCATGCGGGACAATTGCCAGCGTTCTTCACAGTAATTCTTATTTTTTGAACAGGTTTTTTCGATTGAATCTGGAACGATGCTGTTTTTCGATTGCCTGGTCGGTAATCTTGCGGCATTTTTTCCAATTTCATTTGAGCGTTTTTCTCAAAATGGATTCCATCGTAGGAGACTTCAAGGGTAATCATTTCGGGATAAAATATCCACGATTTAATATCTTCCAATAGGCCAACTTGCACTTCCAGTTCTTTTTTCGCAGTTTTCATTGAAAGTTCAGCAATGACATCATTACCATAAAAACCTTGCCAGTCGCCGGTTCTGAATTCATGATTGCCTTGAATGCCGTCAATCAGCGCATTGGGTCCACCCGCCGTATAAGGATGCACATAATCCGTTTTTAAAACCAAACTCAAATCAGTATTTCGGGCAACAAAGTCCGTTTCGATTGTAGCACTTTTCAACTCACCACGAATTGTTCTCGCTTCCACTTTTGTAGATTTTTCAATCTCAAAAGGAGTTTTGTACAATTGCCATTCGCCGCCATCTATTTTGTATTCGATGGTATTGTTGGAGAAAGTCTGGAAGGTTGGGGAAACAATCGAAACCATGGTTTTACCTTCAAAAACTCGACTTTCATTGCTGAAATACGGAATAGGGCAGAAGTCTTTTGGAATTTCATTCAAGGTAGGGGCAGCTATAAATGTATTGACGATTCCGTTTGGGTTATTGCCCATGATAAATTCCAACATTCCACCACTTATGATTTCGCTATGCGTGATGTACAAGCGATTCAATTCCTTGCCATTCAATTGAATGCTTTGTATGTATTTGTTTTCCTTGGATTGATTCGTACAACGAATTTCAAAGTATTTCCCATTGCCAACGGATAATTTTGCAAATCGCGCAAGTGGTCGACCTAACTCGTAATAATCGGTTCCTGGGGCAACTTGGTACAAGCCCAATGCACTCATTACATACCAAGAAGACATTTGGCCACAATCTTCGTTTCCAGAAAGTCCATCGGGGGTATTGGTATACAGTGTCTGCAAAATGCTATCGACGTACAATTGTGTTTTATCCGGTCTACCGACATAATTGTACAAATACGCCATGTGATGCGAAGGTTCGTTGCCGTGGGCATATTGTCCGATCAATCCCGTGATATCTGATTGCTGGCGGCCAGATGTTTGAGAACTGGCTTGAAACATTTCATCTAGATGTTTTTCCAGGGTTCTTTCTTTGCCGTGAATCGTTTTTAAAACACCCACCGCATGCGGCGCGAAAAGAGAATATTGCCAAGCATTGGCCTCCGTGTAATTGAAATTTACTTCTTCCGGGTGAAAAGGCGACATCCATTGTCCACTGCGTCGAGCTCGGAAAAAATGGGTTGCTGGATCAAAATGATTCAGAAAATTGAAACTACGGGTGTAAAATTCAGTAGCAATCTCCGTTTTGCCCATGTCGCTGGCCATTTGAGCAATGCAAAAATCATCGTAGGCATATTCCAATAGTTTTGAAACCGATTCAGGTTCCGTTGCCAAGGATAAGTATCCGTTTTTTGCATAAAAGTCTTTTGAATAAGCAACATCATTGGCGGTCTTTACCATTTCAGCGAGTGCTTTTTCTGCGTCGAAATTGCGAATGCCTTTGTGGTAGGCATCAGCGATGACAGAAACACTGTGGTAACCAATCATACATTCGGTTTCGTTTCCAGCCAATTCCCAAACCGGCAAGTCGTTTCCTTGTTTCGCTATGTTGAGAAAAGTAAGAATGAAATCATTTACTTTATCGGGTTGCGTGATGGTAAACAAAGGATGCGTTGCCCGAAATGTATCCCACAATGAGAAAACCGTATACTGCTTATTTTGGCCGTTAGCAAGTGAATGAATTTGTTTGTCCAAGCCGCGGTAACGTCCGTCTACATCTGAAAATACATTGGGATTCAAAAAAGAATGGTACAAAGCGGTGTAGAAAATCTTTTTTGTTTCCAAATCATCTGATTCGAACTGAATTTTGGACAATTCTTTGTTCCATTTAATCGAAGTGGCGGCTTTAACTTTTTCAAAACTAAAGTCGGGGATTTCTGTATCTACATTATTTTTAGCGCCTTGCTCGTCCACGGCAGACATGCCCACACGAATTTGTATTTCTGGACAATTAGCCGGGAATTTCAGCAAGAGTTTGTGTCGACCGTCTTTTGTTATTTTTTCGCTCGAAATAAAGGGGGTGGAAGTTTGTAAATAGAAATAAAAGTGCTGTTCTTCGGCCCAAGCTCTTGAAATTCGGTTGCCAGCAATTTCGGTTGAACTAAGAATGTCGAAAGACGAATTCAACAATTCATCCCGATAATCCAAATCCAGCAATATGTATTTGGTTTGGGTTAAATCATGGAAAGTATAACGATGCATGCCGGAATGTTCCGAAACCGTCAGTTTTACGTCAATATTTTGATCAATTAGTTTCACTGTATAATAACCAGGTTCGGCTTTTTCCGATGCATGCGTGAACCGACTTCCAAATCCATTTTTTGCATCGACAAAAAGGGGATCAATTTTCGGCTTACCATTCGTCATTTGTGGCACAACGAGTAAATCAGCATAATCAGGAATGCCCGTTCCAGAAAGGTGCGTATGTGAAAAACCGTAAATGACGGAGTCGTCGTAATGGTAACCACCACAACCGTCCCAACCTTCATGGCGTGTATCAGGACTCAATTGCATCATGCCGAAAGGAGAACTTGCCCCAGGATACGTATGACCGTGCCCGCCCGTTCCTATAAAAGTATTGACATACTTTACGGGGTCATCATAAATGATAGTTGACGGTTTTGAATACAATAATTTTTTCGCTTGGTCACTTGCTTTTTTTAATTGTTCCAGTTCGCCATTTTGGGAAAATGCGTGGAAGCTGACTGAGATTAGCGAAAAAATTAAAAGTTTATGCATGTTTGATTGTTTTCCAGAATAAAGTGGCAGCTGTTCCTAAAACTGCGGCATTTCTATGGTGTAATTCAGATGTTCGAATTTCAACTTTATTTTGAAGCACTTTTAATATTTCCTTTTCCATAGCCGCTTTAACTTTATCAGCAAAAAACGCACCGCTTTGGGCCAATCCGCCGAATAAAATATACGCCTTAGGATCAGAGAAACAACTAAAGTCGGCCAATGAATTGCCTAGAATTTCGGCCGTGAAATCAACAATCTTGGTAGCGAATACATCGCCTTTTTGTGCTGATTCGAAAATAGTATGCGCTGAGATATGATCAACATGGTTCAGCAAAGAATCGCTAGGACAGTCTTTTTTCCATTCTTCATACGTACGCACAACGCCTGTAGAAGAAGCGTATGTTTCCAAACAGCCCAATCGACCGCAACCGCACAAACGACCATCTTTCACGACGCGAATATGACCAAATTCTCCTGCAAAACCGTGTTCGCCTTCAACTAGATTTTTGTCAATAATGATTCCTGAGCCCAATCCAGTTCCCAAAGTAATACAAACAAAATTCTTGATGTCCCGGCCAGCACCAAACATCATTTCACCAACAGCCGCTGCATTTGCGTCATTGATGAGTATCGCTGGTTTATGAAAAGTACTTTCAAATAATTCAGTAATGGGCACGATTCCTTTCCATGGTAAGTTGGGAGCAAATTCAATTTTTCCATTGAAAGCATTCCCATTGGGGGCACCAATGCCAATTCCTAAAATTTGATTGATATCGTGTTTGTTAATTAAAATACTGTGAATTTCTTCAACCAATTCTTTTGCCGTTGCGTAATTATGAGTAGGAATAATTTCTTCAAAAAGCATGTCGCCATCTTGACTAACGACTCCAAAGGCTGTATTTGTTCCGCCAATGTCAATTCCTAATGCGTAATGTTTAATCATTGTTTTAATGTTGTAAAATTCCATTCTTGGTAAAAGGATTTCAAAAAGTTTTCCATCAACTGATGGCGCTCTTCGGCAATCTTTTTAGCAGACTTCGTATTCATTTTAGCGGTTAAAAGTAGTAGTTTTTCGTAGAAATGATTGATGGTATGGCTTTTACTTTTTGAATATTCTTCAAAATTATCGTGCAAGGTAGGTTTTAGGTCCTGGTTGAAAATAGGTCGATTTCGATTGCCACCAAAAGCGAAAGCCCTCGCAATCCCAATGGCACCAATAGCATCAAGTCTATCAGCATCTTGCACTATTTGAGTTTCAAGCGATAATTTCCCTTGTTCGACCAGCGCTCCTTTGAAGGATATTTTATCTACCAATTCGCACACTTTCTTTTTAATTTCCTCTGGACAGTTTAGTTCCGTCAACCATTTATTCGTCACATCACCATTGGCATTTAATTTTCCACCATTGAATTTATGGTCAGAAACATCGTGTAAAAGAGCTCCTAGGTGAATAATTTTTCGGTCACCACCTTCCAAACTTTGCAAATGCAAGGCCATGTCTCGAACTCTTCGCAAATGTTCCCAATCGTGACCGGTGGGTTCAATGGCCCAGGTTTCTTGGAGTTCCGCTTCGATTGTGTTAATTATTTTGGAAATCATTTATTTCAGTTTAAATAGGTAAATGCTTCCTTGCGTCGAACTGGCAGCCAATTGATTGTCAAATTTGCAAAGGGTAAAATAATTGCCATCTGCAAAATGGAGCCAAGTTTTTCCTTGATTTTTCGAATAATCAATTCCGTTTGTGCCACAACAGTACAGTACACCTTCAATTTCTGTGATGTTGGATCGGTATCCAGTTGGATTTATTTTTGGTGATTTCCAAGTTTTGCCACCGTCGTTTGAAATTCTGCAAGTACCTTCTGATTGATTTGGTTTTAAATAATCACCACCAACAGCTACGATTGTACTTTTTTTCGTCACGACAAATGAGTAAGCACCACAAGTAGGGCAGGACGGGAATCCCATGGAATTCGACATCCACGTTTCTCCACTGTTCACGGTTTTAAAAAAACGAGAGGAATCTCCACCAGAGACAAATAAATACTCGTATTGACTCATGGCTTTTACGTTGGTGCCACTGGCGGCGAATCCAGCTTCTCCCGCAAATGCATTCGGCGGATTCTTGATTACTTGCCAGGTTTCACCCCAATCTTCACTCGTGTAAAGTGAAAAATGCTCATTTTTAGGATCGCCCATCAGGAAAATTACATTCCCAAAAAAGTCCATCCCGTCCAAAAATGTTCCGTCGAAAGGGGTAATATAAAGTTTGTCTGCGTTGGTTAATTTGTAGCTCGTGACTTCACTGGAATCACCGCTAGCTAGAATCACGATTTTATTTTCGTTGAAAATTACGTCGCGGTATTCTTTTTTAGGCGATGGAAAAAGCGAATATACTTGTTTGGATTCCTTGGGATAAAAGTAGACGTTACCATCCGATGCGGCGATGATTAATTCTTTGTCGGAAGCCGTAATCGCTCTCGCATGAACTTTCTCTGTTTTCGAATACTGAATTTTTTGCGTGTATTCATTTGGGCCTTTTTTAGAGATGATACCACAAGAAAACAAGAATAACAGCAGAATACTAAATGCGAAATTTGCTTTTGAATTTTTCATATTGCTCTTTTCTCAATTTCTCTAAATCAGCTGGAATTTCTCTTTTCCATCGTTTGTGCGACCAAATCCAAAAGGCGGGCTCAGCGGTAATATCGTTTTCCAAAGAAGCGACGTGCGTTTCGGTAATTTTGCCGTATTCTTCCGATTTTGGATTATCAGTGATGGATTCAAAAATCACTTCGTAATAACCACGACGTACCTTTCGCATGTGCAAATAAACCACCGAATAGTTGTATTCATGCGCAATTTGTTCAGCACCGAAGGCGATGGCCGTGGTTTGGTTCAAAAATTTCATCCAATAGGATTTCAATGAATCTCCCGGACTTTGATCGGCCAATACCAGCAAAGAAACTGGATTCGGTTTTTCTTTACTCAGTGTGTCTTTGAATGTTTTAGCATTCACGATTTTCATCCCAAATCTAGACCGACGTTGATTGATTTTTTCATCCCAAAATGAATTGGTCATGGGCATACCAATGCCAACCGCTTGGTGAGCAAACAAGAAATTTTGAGCGCAAATGATCCATTCCCAGTTGTTATAATGTCCACCAACAAAAATCACGCTTTTTCCTTGAATGAACAATTGGTCGATGCAATCTCGATTGAGGACATGAATTCGTTTTTTGAGTTCCATTTTAGAGATGGTCAAATTCTTAACCGATTCGGCTAATAAATCTGTAAAATGGTGGTAAAACTTTCGCTCGATTGCCTTGTGTTGCTTTTTATTTAATTCAGGAAACGAATTTTTAATGTTCGCACGGACCACTTGACGCCTGTACGGAACGATCGTCAGAATCAGGATGTAAAAGAGATCCGTCAACAAATACAACACCCAAAGAGGAAGCAATGAAATCGGTATAACAAGAAGGTAATAAGCAAGTTTTGACAACATTCAATCTATTTGTATTTGTCTCCCCATCGATCTTGAATAAATTTTTCAATTTCTTTTTCTCGGCTGTTACTTCCTGCTTCAAAAAATTGGTTGTTTTCCAATCCTTCAGGCATAAATTCTTGTTTTACAAAATTGCCGGGGTAGTTGTGCGAATATAAATAATCTTTACCATATCCCAGTTCTTTCATCAATTTTGTCGGTGCATTTCTCAAATGAAGAGGAACGGGCAGGTTGCCGCTTCTTTTTACTTCTTCTTGCGCTTTATTAATCGCCATGTAAGAAGAATTTCCTTTGGGGCTCGTGGCTAAATAAACAACACATTGCGCTAAAATAATCCGACTTTCTGGCCAACCCACTGTAGAAACGGCTTGAAAGCAATTGTTGGCTAAAATGAGTGCGGTTGGATTCGCTACGCCAATATCTTCAGCCGCTAAAATAATTAACCGACGAGCAATGAATTTTGGATCTTCTCCACTTTCAACCATGCGGGCCAACCAATAAATCGCTGCATCGGCATCACTTCCGCGCATCGATTTGATAAAAGCAGAAATGATATCGTAATGTTGTTCGCCGTCTTTGTCGTAGCGGGCAATGTTTTCTTGCGCAACCTGCGTAACTTTTTCATTCGTGATGACAATTTCTTTTTCATTCGGGAAAGCGCCGATCACCATTTCGAAAACGTTCAATAATTTTCGTGAATCACCACCCGAAATCGCCATCAAAGCGCTCGTTTCTTCGAGCTTGATATTTTTTGACTGGAGATAAACGTCTTCCGCCATGGCGCGTAAAAGTATTTTCTCTAATTCTCCTTTCCCATGTGCTTCAAGCGTATACACTTGACAGCGGGATAGCAAAGCCGATATAACCTCGAAAGATGGATTCTCTGTTGTCGCACCAATTAATGTTATGGTTCCTTTTTCCACAGCGCCGAGCAAGGAATCTTGTTGCGATTTGGAGAATCGGTGAATTTCATCGATGAATAAAATAGTGCCTTTTTGTTGGTACATCCCACCAGATGAGGCTTTTTGTATGATTTCGCGTACATCTTTCACGCCACTTGAAATGGCCGAAAGTGTATAAAAAGGGCGGTCTAATTTGTTCGCAATGATCTGTGCCAATGTTGTTTTTCCGACGCCTGGAGGTCCCCATAAAATGATAGACGGTAAAATTCCTGCATCCAAAGCTCTTCGGAGCGAAGCGCCGTTTGCTAAAATATGATTTTGACCAATGTATTCCTCCAGAGTTTTCGGTCGCATGCGTTCCGCCAATGGAGTCATCGAAGTATTCATTCCGGTTTTTTGTGTTTCCAACGACGGTGAGACCATAACCAATATTCTGGATTTTCAGCAATCACCATTTCTAGGTATTTGGTATGTTGATCTAATACGTACCCTTCATTTACTTCGGTTGGATTTTCCGTAATCGGGTAAAAACTCACTTCGTAAAACCCTCTTTTTCGTTTCCGAATACAGCCAAATAAAACGACTTGGTCTAATTTAGAAGCCAATCGTTCTGTTCCAGTCATCCAGCCAGTTGGTTGATTTAAAAATGTATTCCAATACGCTTTTTTAGGTGCATGAGGTGATTGGTCATTGACCATAATGCTCATTGTTGGAACTTTCGGTGTTTTGACTAATTTTCTCGGCACCTCCTTCATGCTCATCATCTTAATACCAAAACGTTGACGCGAATTTAAAAGAACTCCATTGAAGAATTCATTTTTCAAGGGTTGGTAGGCCGCAAATACCTTGTGGTTCATTTGTTGGGCCAATCCAACCGCATAATATTCCCAGTTGTTGTAATGACCACAAAGGACCATGACACTTCTTCCTTCTTCAAAATATTTGTTCGGAACTTCTGGATTCAAGATGGCGCAACGACGCACAATTTCTTTGTTGGATATGGTGAGTGATTTTACGCTTTCAACCAAAAAATCAGCAAAATGACGGTAGAATCCTTTTTCAATTTTCTTCAATTCATCTTCTGATAATTTTGGAAAAGAGTTGCGTAAGTTGTTTCGAACTATTTTTTTTCTGTAGCCAACGACGTAATAAGTAAGGTAATAGACAAAATCCGCTAACCAATACAAGACCGTAAAGGGCAAATAAGAAATGGGTAACACCACGCCGTAAAAAAGAATTTTGCTAAAAAAGCTACCCATATTTGATTTCTGAGCGGCAAAAATAGTTTTTTCACGTCGAACTGGAATAGAAATCTCCATAAACTAAAGCTAATTTATTCACAAACGCAAAAAAATGTTAATTGTTGTGAGGGTTGATGGGAATTTGTGTGAACATCTTGTATTTGCCTCCTAGCTTTTGCAAACATTCTTGCCAAAGGTTTGTTTTACTGGTATTCATGATGATGTTTTGCACTTTTGGTTCGACTACAATCCACGATTTTTCTTTGATTTCATCATCTAGTTGTCCTTTGCCCCAACCAGAATAACCTAAGAAAAAGCGAACATGCCGTTCGGGTTTAAGTGACGTATTCAAAAGTTCCATGAGTTTTTCATAATCACCACCCAAATAGAGATTTTCGGATATTTGGGTGCTTTTTGGTACCAAATCTCCGAACGTATGAATGTAGAATAGATTTTTCACATCAATCGGTCCACCAATGCTAATTTTAGAATCGATGTTTATTAAATCTTCTGACAACTCTTCAAAATTTACATCTAAATAATTGTTTAACACAAATCCAAAGCTGCCTTCCTCGTTGTATTCACAAATTAAAATCACGCTTCTTTTAAAATAATCTTCGTTCATAAACGGTTCCGCAACAAGTAAATATCCCTGTTGTGGCTGCAATTTGTTTTCAAAATTTAGATCGAGCAAAGTTGAGTTTTTTAGAAATATAGAAAGAAATGCTTACATGTTTCACGGTTCAATCAAAAAAAAGCATGTCCATATTAAATTCACATACATTATTTTAGATATTGTACATTTGACAATAAATAAATACATTCGTAAACACAATAAGTTGATAAATATTATGTCTATGCTTTTTTTGAATCAAAGAGTCCTAGCCTTTCTTTTTTTGTTTTTCTTTTTTAATGCATACGGGCAAACTGCTTTTCCAGTCGTCAAAGCGCATGAGAAAAAAATCAAGACCTTACTAAAGCAAATGTCTTTGGAGGAGAAAATAGGGCAGACCTGTCAGATTACGTTGGATGCAATTTTAAAGTCGGACGCAAAGGGTCAATCCATTGATCCACCGATTATTGATCCGAATAAATTGAAAACAGCATTTTCGGAATACAAAGTAGGTTCCATTTTAAATGTTAGTTCGCACACATTTTCGCTTGAGCAGTGGAAGATCATTCTTCAATCGATAAAGGAAGTAGAAAATAAATACGGTTTAAAAATTCCGCTTATTTATGGAATTGACGCCATTCATGGTGTCAATTATACCGTTGGTGGCACTTTGTTTCCTCAAGAAATAGGCTTGGCAGCTACCTGGAATCGAAATTTGGCACTTCAATTCGGTGGAGTAACGGCTTACGAAGCGCGAGCGACGGGAATTCCTTGGAATTTTTCACCTGTTTTGGACTTAGGTAGACAGCCGCTTTGGTCTCGTTTTTTCGAAACCTTGGGAGAAGATCCATACTTGGCAACGGAATTAGGTAAACAAATAGTGGAAGGTTATCAGGGAAAATCGGCTATGGATGCCTACCACGTTGCTGCGTGTTTGAAGCATTTTGTTGGTTACAGTGCGCCTGTTTCTGGTCGAGATCGAACGCCCGCCTGGATTCCAGAGAAATTCATGCAAGAATTGTATTTACCCGCTTTCAAATCCGCTATCGAAGCAGGAGCTATGACGTTAATGATCAATAGTGGTGACGTCAATGGAGTTCCTGGTCATATTAACCATCATTTGCTAACAGATGTTCTGAAAAATGAGTGGGGTTTCCGAGGATTCACTGTTTCCGATTGGGAAGATTTTATTATGCTTCAAACCGTACACAATGTAGGGACAAATTTAGAAGATGCTGTCGTATTGGCTTTCAATGCTGGGGTTGACATGAGTATGGTTCCAAACAATCCGCAGTACATGGAATATTGTAATGCGATGAAAAGTGCTTTCAGCAAAAAAAGGATTTCTAAAAAACGCTTAGATGATGCGGTCACGAGAATTTTAAGAGTGAAATTGGCGCTGGGTTTATTTGAAAAACAAAACAATGTGGGTTATCCACTTTTTGGTTCCAAAGAGCATCAAGAAATTGCGTATCAAGCAGCTTTGGAATCGATTACTTTATTGAAAAATGAAGCGACTATTTTGCCTTTGGCTAAAACAAAGAAGATTCTAATCGCTGGTCCAACTGCTGACAATCTAGTTTACTTGAATGGAGCTTGGACGCATACTTGGCAAGGAGTGGATACCAGTTTTAATACAAAAGGCTGTCTGACCGTTTTGGACGCATTTCAAAAAGAAATAGGTGCCGCCAATTGTTTGTTTGCCAAAGGAGCAGAGTTGGTTTCAGTAAATGGTTGGGAAGAATCCATTCTATTGGATACGGCCGATTTTCTAGTGAAAGCAGCACAGGTAGAAACAATCGTTTTGTGTCTTGGAGAAATGCCTGCCACTGAAAAACCAGGCGACATTCGCAGTTTGAACTTGCCAAAAGCCCAACTTGAATTAGCGCAACTCGCTTATCGAACAGGAAAACCGGTAGTTTTGGTACTTTTGGAAGGCCGGCCACGCATTATACATTCTATCGTTGACGATGCATCAGCAATCGTTCAATGTTATTTACCGGGTGATCAAGGTGCAAAAGCCTTGACCGACTTGGTTTATGGACATGAAAATTTTAGTGGAAAATTGCCGTATACCTATCCAAAATACGACGGTATTGTCGAGTTTTATGACCATCCAAAAAGCGTGGATCGCTCAGGGAAAACAAATCAATTTGATGCATTTGATCCAGAATGGGAATTTGGCTTTGGCATGAGTTACACAGAATTTAAATTCACGGATGTAAAATCCAACACGGCCGTTTTACAAATGAACGATTCTCTAGAAATTTCCGTGAAAGTAACGAATACGGGAAGTCGAGAAGGAAAAGAAATTGTACAGTTGTATGTTTCGGATAGAACTGCTTCCATGGTTCCTGCGGGTAAAAAAATGAAAGCCTTTGAAAAAATAACCTTGAAATCTGGAGAAAGTAAAATCGTTAACTTTACCATCTCAAAGAAAGATTTAGAGTTTTATAATCCAGAAAAGGGATGGGGCGTTGAGCCTGGCTTTTTTGAATTCCAAATTGGAAACCAAAAAGTTCCGTTCGAAATAAAGTGAGACCATGAGCATGTACAAAATAGATTTCAATAATTTTTTCACCTATTCATTTTCATGTGATTGCGTCATATTTGGATACAAAAATGGACAAATTCATGCTCTTTTGATAAAACGTTCTATGGAGCCATATGATGGTCATTGGGCAATTCCAGGGGATTTGGTTTATCCAGATGAAGACATTACTGATGCAGCCAAAAGAATCCTAAAGGAATTGACGAAACTCGACAAATTGGAGTTGCACCAAAGTCAAACATTTGGTCACCCAAGAAGGCATCCGCAAGGTCGCGTCATTACAACGGCCTATTTTTCAATGATGCGCATCGATGATTTTCCAGTCAAGGCATCTTCTTGGGCTGGAGAAGTGAAATGGGTTCCTATCCATGAAATACCGATGTTGGCTTTTGATCACAATCTTATATTGAGTTCAACCTATGAATTGTTGAAGCAAAAATTGACAAACGATCCAATTTGCTTTGATCTGTTGCCTCGAAAATTTACATTAAACGACTTTCAGCAATTGTATGAATATGCCAATGAATCAGAAATGGACAAGGCAAATTTCAGAAAGAAAATTAAGTCGATACCATTAATAGAACATGAAGAAAAACAGGTAAATGTGAAGCATCGTCCTGCTAAATTGTTTTCTTTTGATCAAAAGGAATACGATATTTTGCGTGACGCAAAATTATTTCAATTTAAAATGTAAAATTTTCTTTCTGCCTTATTGTATATTGTACAATAATTACTAAATTGCGGTGATTATTAGTGTATTAATAAAAATTTAAATCACATAAAATGAAAAAAAAAATTACCTTAAATTTTAAAAAAGCGAGTCTTTTTTTAATGTTGACATTATTGGGGACATTCAGTTTTGCTCAAGATTTAATAATAACGACAGAGGTTTGCGCTGGAGCTACAGAAGTTCGTATGACAGGACCTTGGTGGGGCTGGAATCCTGCAGGTGGCCCTATCGCTGTTGATAACGGTAATGGTACATTTACCTTTACGCTGTCTCCAGCACCAACAGCAGATATGGAATATCTATTAGTGAAAGATGGTGTTCAAGAGAACTTGATTCAAGCTATGGTAGACGGAGGAACATGTGCTCCAATTACTGATTATGTAAATTATGCTAACCGTCAATGGTTGACAACGGAGCCATTAACGATAAATAACACCTATGGTCAATGTGGACCTTGTGCGGCAAGCTCTGGTTTGAATTTAACCATTGAAATTTGTGGGTCAACAACACCGGATACAGTTCGTATGACAGGTCCTTTCTGGGGTTGGGATCCAAATGGAGGTCCATTGGCAACTGATAACGGGAATGGAACCTGGACAGTGAATTTAAATCCAGTACCAACAGCGGATATGGAATATTTGTTTGTTGTGGATGGTGTTCAAGAAAACTTAATTGCAGATATGCAAAACGGAGGAACATGTGCTCCAGTTACTGATTATACGAATTACGCAAATCGTAAATGGACTGTAGGTGATGGTGATGTAACAGGTATTTCTTTTGATAGATGTGTATCTTGTTCAGTAGCTGATTTGATCATTACAACAGAAATTTGTGATGCAGCCACCTCAGTAAACTTAACGGGCCCAATTTGGGGATGGAATCCAGCATTTGGACCACAGGCAGTGGACAATGGAAACGGTACTTGGACATTTACATTATCGCCAGCACCTGCTGATACGCTAGAATATTTATTAGTGAAAAATGGTGTCATGGAAAACTTAGTTTCAGCCATGGTAAACGGTGGTACATGCGCGCCAGTGACGGATTATGCAAGTTATGCGAATCGTCAATGGATTACAGGTCAAGGAGCTGTTTCCAATACCTATGGATTGTGCGGAACATGTGCTACGCAAGGATTGAATGAGTTTGCATTGACTGCATTAGAAGTTTATCCAAATCCAACAACTGGAATGGTTACCTTCAAAAGAGAATCTTTGATTGAAACGATCGCGGTTTATTCTTTGGTTGGAGAGAAAGTAATGGAAATTGCACCAAACGCAACTTCCATTGAAATTGATTTGAAAGGTTTGGCTCCAGGTGTATACCAAGTGGTAGCAACCGGAACAAATGCTAGCTCTAGATCTCAGATCATTAAAGAGTAATTTTAAACAATTATAACGGATGAATGGGAGGCTTCGGTCTCCCATTTTTTTTATCTTAAAAATGAAAAGAATTGCAAACACCTACGATTTTTTGGTTTCAATCTGAATCTTCATGCGCATATGTTTTGGTTTGGGCAAATCAATTTTCTACCAACAAATTGGATCCTACAAAATAATCCAATGAAATGGATGGGGAAATAATGAATCACAATAATACACACAATGAAACCAATTTGTCCAGTCTAGTTGGATATTCCGACCAAACTGAACCACCTATTCCGCGTGAAAGTGAACAGGGTAAGTTGAACTCTTTTTTTGTTTGATTATTGACCATTGAATGGACTAATTTACTTATTATTTTCTTGATTAT